>JAEEGF012336168.1_pt1 | contig 12350 bp, 10 predicted proteins | sample 9134171 | NCBI WGS metagenome assembly JAEEGF01 (sample SAMN16246542, study PRJNA631951) | gut metagenome | biome: gut microbiome; feature: rumen; material: AP-attached | host: Bos | place: Iran: Karaj | collected 2018-10 | reverse complement strand
GCGTCTGCGGCGCCGCCGTGGCCTCCGGACAGACCCAACTGGTGCCCGACGTCCACGCCTTCCCCGGCCACATCGCCTGTGACGCCGCCTCCCGCTCGGAGGTGGTGGTGCCGCTGCGCGCCCGCGGAGAGATCGTGGCGGTGCTGGACGTGGACAGTCCCCTGCCGGGCCGCTTCACGGAGGCGGACCGGGCTGGACTGGAGCAGGTGGCCGCCGCGCTGGAGCGGGAGCTGGAGCCCCTGTGGTGAGCGCATTTGAAAAGAGAGCAAACATTTTTATAATTTTATAATAGGAAACGGAGGTAATTCCCATGACTGATCGACCCATTCCCCCGCGCAGCGAAGTGCCCCAGGAGCTGACCTGGAACCTGCTGGATCTGTTCCCCGGCGGTGACGAGGCCTGGCTGGCCGAGTACGAGGCCCTGAAGACCATGCCGGAGCAGGCGGCCTCCTTCCGCGGCGTCCTGGGCCGCAGCGCCGAGGATCTGCTGCGCTGGTTCCGCACCCAGGACGAGGCCTCCATCCGTCTGGAGCGGCTCTATACCTACGCCGCCTGCAAGGGCGACGAGGACACCGCCAACGGCACCTACCAGGATATGCGGGCCAAGGCCATCGCCACGTTGGTCGCCATCCAGAGCGCGGCGGCCTTTGCCGGCCCGGAGATCATGGCCATCGACGAGGACAGGCTGAACCTCTTCTACGTCGCCCAGCCGGAGCTGGAGACCTACCGCCGCAGCATCTATCAGATCCGCCGCCGCAAGGAGCATATCCTCTCCCCCGCCGAGGAGAAGCTGCTGGCCGCCGCCGGCGAGATGGCCAACGCCCCCGACCACATCTGCTCCACCTTCCGGGACGCCGACCTGACCTTCCCCGACGTGCCGGACGGCCAGGGCAACCCCCGCCAGCTCACCGACGGCACCTTCGTGCCCCTGCTGATGAGCGACGACCGGGTCCTGCGCAAGAACACCTTTGAGGCCTACTACAAGCGCATGGGCGAGTTCAAGAACACCGTGGCCGCCACCCTGGACGGCCAGTTCAAGCAGCTCAAGTTCTTTGCCGACGCCCGGGGCTACAACAGCACCATCGAGGCCTCTCTGGACGCGACCGAGGTGCCCGTTCCCGTGTATCTGAACCTCATCGAGGCGGTCCACAACAACCTGGACAAGATGTACCGCTACGTGGCCCTGCGCAAAAAGATGCTGGGCGTGGACGAGCTCCACATGTACGACGTGTACACCCCTATCGTGGCCGACGCCGACGCCGCCATCACCTTCCAGCAGGCCAAGGAGACGGTGCTGGAGGCCCTGGCCGTGCTGGGCGAGGATTATATCGCCCTGCTGAAGGAGGGCTTCGACAACCGCTGGATCGACGTCTATGAGAACGTGGGCAAGCGGGGCGGCGCCTACTCCACCGGCAGCGGCAGGCCCCATCCCTACGTGCTGCTGAACCACAAGGACAATCTGGACAGCCAGTTCACCCTGGCCCATGAGATGGGCCACGCCCTCCACAGCTACCACTCCACCAAGTATCAGCCCACCAACACCGCCGACTACGTGATCTTCGTGGCGGAGGTGGCCTCCACCTGCAACGAGGTGCTGCTGATGCGCCGCCTGCTGGCCAAGACCACCGACAGGAAGCAGCGGGCCTACCTGATCAACCACTTCCTGGATCAGTTCAAGGGCACCGTGTACCGCCAGACCATGTTCGCCGAGTTCGAGCTGGCCATGGGCCGCCTGGCCGAGAGCGGCCAGGCCCTCACCGCCGACGTGCTCAGCGAGAAGTACCACGAGCTGAACAAGCTGTACTTCGGCCCGGATATGGTGTCCGACGAGGGCATCGCCCTGGAGTGGACCCGGATCCCCCACTTCTTCTACAACTACTACGTGTTCCAGTACGCCACCGGCTTCAGCGCCGCCGTGGCCATCGCCAACCGGATCCTCACCGAGGGCGCTCCCGCCGTGGCGGACTACAAGAAGTTCCTCTCCGGCGGCAGCAGCACCGATCCCATCAGCCTGCTGAAGATCGCCGGCGTGGATATGTCCACCCCCGACCCCGTCAACAGTGCCCTGGCCCTGTTCGGCGAGCTGGTGGACGAGCTGGAATCCCTCCTGTAAGTCCGATCGCCACCATAGGGCGGGCCCGTCCCGCCCTATGATCCTTTTCCCCCCCAACACCACCACAAAGGAGCCGTCACTATGTATCCCTTCGATGAAGCCTACTGCCTGCAGCAGTTCGAGAACCTCCTGGCCATCGACAGCACCACCGGCCAGTTCCGCCGGATCCAGGACTACCTGATCGCCGAGCTGGACCGCCTGGGCTGCGACCGCCACGTTACCCACAAGGGCGGCGTCATCGCCGACCTGGGCGGCACCGGCAACGCCCTGGCCGTCACCGCCCACCTGGACGACATCGGCCTCATGGTCCGCCGCGTCAACGCCGACGGCACTCTGAACGTGTGCCCCGTGGGCGGCCTGTACCCCTTTTACTGCATGGGCGAAAACGTCCGGGTCTACACCCGGGACGACCGGGTCTGCACCGGCACCGTCTGCCGCACCCCCAACTCCGTCCACGTCACGGAGGAGGAACTGAGATCCGTCCTCCCCGACTGGCGCACCAACGTGTGCGTGGTGCTGGATCAGCCCGTGACCTCCGCCGCCGAGACCCGGGCCCTGGGCATCGAGACCGGCGACGTGATCGCCCTGGATCCCCGCTTCGTCCGCTCCGGCGGCTATCTGAAGTCCCGGTTCGTGGACGACAAGGCCTGCGCCGCCGTGCTGCTGACGGTCGTCAAATACCTACGGGAAAACGGGCTCACCCCCTGCCGCCAGGTCTACGCCTACTTCGCCATGTATGAGGAGATCGGCCACGGCACCTCCTGGCTGCCCCAGAACGTGAAGGACATCCTGGCGGTGGACATCGCCCCCACCGGCCCGGACCAGAACTCCGACGAGCGGAAGGTGTCCATCTTCGCCAAGGACTCCCGCTTCCCCTACCATTGGGAGATGACCGGCGAGCTCCGCGCCGCCGCCATCGCCGCCGGCGCGGACTACGTGATGGACGTTTTCACCCCCCACTACGGCACCGACTGCGACGTGTCCCTGGTGGCCGGCTACGACCTGCGCCACGCGGCCATCGGCCCCGGCACCGCCAACAGCCACGGCTACGAGCGCACCCATATCGACGGCCTGCGGAACACCTACGCCCTGCTCCTGGCCTACATGGGCGTGTAAAGCGTATCCCCCTTACAGATTTGATGGATAAAGGAGGTAACCCTATGGACCGCACCATCACCGTCCGCGGCACCGGCAAGGTGAGTCTGCCGCCGGATCAGGTGGAGCTGACCCTGACCCTCACCGCCGAAAACGAGAATTACGACGCCGCCATGTCCGCCGCGGCGGAGCAGCTGGACGCCCTCCGCGCAAGCCTGACCGACCTGGGCTTCGGAAAGGACGACCTGAAGACCACTAATTTCAACGTCTCCACCCGCTACGACTTCCGCCATGACAGCCAGGGCAACGCCAAGCAGGTCTTCCTGGGCTATGCCTGTACCCAGGGTCTGCGCCTGCTCTTCCCCTTCGACACCGCCCGCCTGGGCCGCACCCTCTCCGCCATCTCCTCCTGCACCGCCGACCCGGAGCTGAATATCCGCTTCACCGTGGCCGATCCCTCCGCCCTCAGCGACGCGCTGCTCCGCTCCGCCGCCGAGAACGCCCGGTCCCGGGCGGAGGTGCTGGCCGCCGCCGGCGGCGTCCGCCTGGGGGAACTGCTGCGGATCTGGTACAGCTGGGACAGCCGGGAGATCTTCTCCCCCACCTCCTTCGGCATGGACAGGGGCCTCATGCGGGCCAAGGGCTCCATGGAAATGTCCTTCAGCCCCGAGAATATCGGCCTCTACGACGAAGCCACCTTCACCTGGGCGATCCTGTGACCGCCAGGGTCCCGTTCCTTCCATCATCACGGATATCATAGAGAGGAGAAAAAAATGCGTTTTATCGAAGTGACAAACTATGGCATGAATCTGCCGGGGAAAATGCTTGTGAACATGGATCAGATCACCAGGATCTCCCTGGCACCGGACAGCTCCAACCGCTACCGTTTTGCGCTGACCTCCGACACGGTCCTGGTCGTCTCCGCCGAGGATATGCAGCGCATCCTCGGCCATCTGAAGACCTTTATGTACCAGTAATCCTCTCCCGCCGCTTCAGAGACGACAAATACCCGGCAGGGGCCCACGCCCCTGCCGGGTATTTTCCTTTTCAACGGGCTTACTGCTCCTGCGGCTTTTCCTCTTCCCAGAGGTAGAGCCGGCTGTCGAAGTCCTTCATCAGCCGGGTCCCCTCGTTGAAGCCGGTGCCGCCGAAGGGCTGGGCCGGGTAGAAGCCCGCCCGGCAGAAGGCGGCGCCGGAGGCCGTCAGCTCCAGGGAGTCCGGCGGCAGCTTCACCACCTGGTCGGCCACCTTTTCCACCAGGGAGCCAGCCCGGATGCGGATGGGGGCCATGTAGTTGACCAGGGAGCCGAAGTCCTTCATGCGGATCTCCGCCAGCCGGTTGGACAGATGGTAGATCTTCTCCGGCACCAGACCCCGGCAATAGAGGGGCGTGTGGGCCGGATTGGCCTTGTTCAGCGCCGCGAAGTGAACGCCGGCCGCCTCGCTGCCGTCGGGCGAGACCACCATGGTCATCCGCTCCCCCTCCGGGGCCGGACAGCGGTAGAGGGCGCCGAACTGGAACAGGCGCCGGTGGGCCTTGTAGAACTCGATCTGCTGGCGGATGCGCTCCCGCCGGTCGGCGCTCAGCTCGCCGGGATCCATCTCATAGCCCAGCAGGCCCATGGCGGCGATGCTGAACCGGCTCTCCAGGGGCGTGCGGCGGAGGGTCTGGTGGTTGGGGGCGTCGGACACGTGGCAGCCCAGGACCGACTGGGGATAGCCGTAGCTGTAGCCCCATTGGATGTCGGCCCGGCAGGAGGCGTCGGTGTTGTCGCTGGCCCAGATCTGGGGCATGTAGCACAGCATGCCCAGGTCAAAGCGGTTGCCGCCGCTGGCGCAGCTCTCGAACAGCACCTCCGGGAAGGCCTCCGTCAGTTCCTTCAGGATGCCGTAGAGGCCCAGCACGTACCGGTGGCGCACCTCGCTCTGCCGGGCGGGGGGCCAGGCGGGGGAAAAGCTGTCGCCGATAATGCGGTTCATGTCCCACTTGATGTAGCTGATCTTCGCGCCGCCCAGGATGGCCTTCATGCTGTCGGCGATATAGCGGCAGACCTCCGGCCGGGTCAGATCCAGCACGTACTGGTTGCGGCCGATGGCCTGGTCCTTGTGGCCCAGGATCCAGTCCGGATGCGCCTTGAACAGCTCCGACTGCTCGCTGACCATCTCCGGCTCCACCCACAGCCCGAAATCGATGCCCAGGCCGGTGACCTCCCTGGCCAGGGCCGCCAGGCCGGAGGGCAGCTTCTTCTTGTCGGCGGTCCAGTCGCCCAGAGCGTGGCTGTCGTCGCTGCGGCCCGAGAACCAGCCGTCGTCCAGCACCAGCAGCTCCGCGCCGATGTCCCGGGCGCTGCGGGCCAGCTGCACCACCCGCCGGTGACTCACCTTGAAGTACAGAGCCTCCCAGCTGTTCACCAGCACCGGCCGCTCCCGATCCTGCCAGAAGCCCCGTACGATATGCCGCTGCACGAAGGGGTGCATGGCCCGGCTGACGCCGCCGAAGCCATCGGCGGAAAAGGCCATCACGGCCTGGGGGCTGTCGAAGCTCTCCCCGCTGCCCAGATGCCAGCGGAGAGGTCCCATGCCCTGGGTCAGCCGCACCTGGCGGTAGGCGCTCTTCTCCGCCGTGCCCAGGTGGTCGCCGGAATAGACCAGGTTGAAGGCCCACACGTCGCCGTGGTCCTCCCCCGCGTCCCGGCGGCAGGCCATGGCGAAGGGATTGCAGCGGTTGGAGCTGACGCCGGCGGCGCTGGACCATTGGAGCTGGCCCTCCAGCCCCTGCCGCACCATCTCCATCTCCCGGGCCCAGGCGCCCCGGAAGGTCACCAGGTCGTAGTCCCCGGCGGGCAGATCCAGCTGTGCGCTCATGAGCCGCTCCACCCGCACGGTCTTGTCCGTGTCGTTGATGAGCCTGCTCCACCGGGCGATCACGTCCGTGTCCTCGAACACGGTGTAGTACAGCTCCAGATACACGTCCCGCGTGCGCTCCTGGAGCACCACCTTCAGCGTCTCGCCGCCGACGGCGGAGGGCAGGCCCTCCGGCCCGGCGTTCTCGGGCCGCTCGAAGTGGGAAAAGCGGAAGTCGGCGCTGCGGCCCCCGTCGGGGAAGGTCAGCTCCACCAGCGGGGCGCGCAGGTCGCCCCAGCCGGCGGTGCCGGCCTCCTGCAGCAGGTCCTCCCGGCACGTGCCGTCCCCGTCCAGCAGGGCGTTGCCCGGCTGGTTGCGGGTCACCGGCAGGACCAGATAGTCCTCCCGCCGGGGCAGGCGCGCACCGTAGTGCAGGTGCTGCAGCAGACCGCCCTTCGTGACACAGAAGGCATAGCCGGTGTGTTCCGTCTCCAGGATAAACAGGTTGTTCTCCGTCAGGATCATGGGGCGTCCCTCCCATCGTCTCTATCCGTTACCGTCTTACTTCGTCTTCCGTTTGCCGCCCTTTTTCCGGCCCAGGATCAGCCACAGGACCAGGACCGGCACCGGGATCAGCAGCAGCCACAGCCACCGGTTTCCGGCGGTCTTCGTCTCCGGCGCCGGGTCGGGATCGGGCGTCGGGGCCGGGTCGGGCGTCGGCGCCGGGTCGGGCTCCGGGGCCGGCTCCAGCACCACCGTCACGTCGCCGTCCACGCTTGTGAAATCGATCTCCTGGCCGTCCACCGTCCACACGCCCGGCATCTCCGGCGGCACGATCTCCTGGCCGGGCTCCACCGTGTCCACGAACAGGACCTTGCCGTCCTGGTCCGTGTAGGTGATGGTATAGCTGCCGTCGCTCGGCGCGGGGGGTATGGGCTCCCCGCCGCTCTCGGCGGCGGTGCTGGATTCGAAGTGGGCTTCCCTGCTCCACTCGTAATCGTCCAGTTTGAAATCGTAGACGGACTCCATCTCCACCTGGAAAAGGTACTCCTTCCCCTCCTCATAGGCGGCGGCGGTGTCGAATATCAGCGTCAGCAGCACCGTGCCGGCCGGCACGGTCAGATCCTCGCCGGTGTCAGCCAGGAACTTGCCGGTGGCGGCGTTGAGCATGGGCTGCAGGGCGCCGGCGCGGCAGGACTTCAGGTCGAAGGCCTCCGTGTCGTAGGTGATGGCGCCGGACAATCCGCCGAAGTTGATCTCCTCCGCGGTCATCAGGGCCACGGTATACGTGTTTCCGCTGCGCTCCAGGCGCACCTCCAGGTGCGGCTCCGGGTCGGCCCAGGCCCTGGGAGCCGTCATGCCCAGGAACAGCACCAGAACGGCCAGAAGGGCCGCCGCTTTCTTCAGTAGTTTCATGGTTCGCGCTCCTTTTCCGGCCTCCGCGCCCTCTCCGGGCGCCTGCCGGCATAGTATCAGTATGTTCATTATACTACAACCCGGCGCCCCTTGAAAAGCCCTCTTTCGCAATCCGCCGCCAAAAAACGCGGCGGGGGGAAAACGCCCTCCGGAAACGGCGCCGCCCGGTCCGCGGGCGGGGCAGCCGACGGGGGACGGCGCCCCTCCCCTCCCATGGGAAAACCGCCCCTCGCCGGGCCCGGCGGGGCTCCGTCCGTGTCCTGCCATACAACAGACAAAGGAGCCGCGGCGGTCATCGCACCGCCGCGGCTCCTTCGTTTGTCTTTTTCGTATTCAGCCGGCAAGGGTCTCCGTCAGACCGGCTTCTCAGGCCTTCTTGGCCTCCTGCTCCAGCAGCGCGACGATCTTCGCCCGGTCCTTGGGGTCCAGCTCGTCGGTCTTGCCGGAGAAGAAGTCCTCGATCACGCCCAGGTGGACGCCGGTCTTGTAGTTGATCTTGTAGTTGATCAGGCCCAGTTTTTCCTTCAGAGCCCGCATTTCCTGATTGTCCATGTCATCCTCCTTCGTCGCCGGGGGAGCCGCCCGGGGGCGTCACTCCACCTCGATCTGCTTGATGTTCATCTCGTTGCCCTGCCGCAGCCAGGTGTTGCCGCTGCCGCACCAGGGGCAGGTCTTGCCGTACTTCACGGTGGGATAGGTCCGCTTGCAGTCGTCGCACCAGGTGATCGCCGGGATGGTCTCGCACAGCAGCTTCGTCCCCGTAAACAGGGGGAACTTCCTGGTGTACCAGTCCCAGTAGCTGTAGAGATACGACGGCACGATGCCGGAGACCTCTCCGAATTCCAGGGTGACGGAGCAGATCTTCTCCACCTTGTTCTCCTCCGCAATTTTGGTGACCTGCTTGACCACGTAGTTTACCAGGCCCAGTTCGTGCATGGCTCTCTTACTTTTCCTTCTTGGCCGCGGCCTTTTTCTTCAGGATCTTCACCGTCCGCTTGGGGATATAGGCGCCCATGGCCTTGAACTTATCCTCGGCGGGGACCATCTTGGAGTAGGCGTCGCCCATGTTGCGGACCAGGTGGATGGCGTCGAACTTGCACTGGACGGTGCACATGCCGCAGCCCAGGCACTTGTTGGCGTCCACCACGCTGCGGCCGCAGCTCAGGCAGCGGGAGGCCTCGGACCTGATCTGCTCCTCGGTGAAGATCAGATGCTCGTCGTGCATGGTGAGGACCTTGGTCTTGTCCACGCCCTTGACGGCCCGGGCGGGCTTCTTGTAGGCGTCCACAGGCAGGACCAGATCGTCCTTGTCCAGGGCCACGAAGTGGCGGGTGTTGCGGTGGATGGTCAGGGACTGGCCCTCGTTGACGAAGCGGTGCAGGGACACGGCGCCCTCGCGGCCCATGGCCAGGGCGTCCACCACGAACTTCTGGCCGGCGTAGACGTCGCCGCCCACGAAGATGTCGGGCTCCGCGGTCTGCAGGGTCACGGGGTCGGCCTTGGCGGTGCCGTTGCGGTTGAACTCCACCCTGGTGCCCGCCAGCAGGTCCTTCCACTGGGCCTTCTGGCCGATGCAGTAGAGGACCGTGGTGCAGGCCTCTTCGGTGGTCTCCTCGTCGTTGAACTTGGGATCGAAGCGGCCCTCGGCGTTCTTCACGCTGACGCACTTGCGGAACCGGATGCCGGCGCACTTGCCGTCCTCCGCGAGGATCTCCGTCTGGCCCCAGCCGGCGTGGATCTCGACGCCGTCGGCCTGGCACAGCTGCTGGTCCTCCTCGCCCATGGGCATCTCGTCCCAGGACTCCAGGCAGTAGAGCTTCACGCCGGAGGCGCCCTGGCGGATGGCGGTGCGGGCCACGTCGGCGCCGATGTTGCCGCCGCCGATGACCACCACGTTGCCGCTGAGGGGCGCCGCGGCGCCCGTGTTGACCATCTTCAGGTAGTCCACGCCGGGCATCACGTTCTCGGCGTCGTCGCCGGGCACGTTCAGCTTGCCGCCGTACTGGAGGCCCACGGCCACGAAGAAGCCCTTGAAGCCCTCGTCCCGCAGCTGCTGGATCGTGACGTCCTTGCCCACCTCCACGCCGCAGCGGAACTGGACGCCCATCTCACGCAGGATGTCGATCTCCGCGTTGACCACGTCCTTCTCCAGGCGGAAGTTGGGGATGCCGGTGACCATCATGCCGCCGGGCACGGGGTCCTTCTCGAACACCACGGGGCTGTAGCCCTCGATGGCCAGGAAGTAGGCGCAGCTGAGGCCGGCGGGGCCGGAGCCGATGATGGCGATCTTCTGGTCGAAGGGCTCCCGGGTGGTGGAGCACATGGGCGGCACGTACCGGTGCTCGGCGTTCAGGTCCTGGGCGGCGATGAACTGCTTGATGTCGTCGATGGCCAGGGCCTGGTCCACGGTGCCGCGGGTGCACTCATCCTCGCAGTACTTGCGGCAGATGGCGCCGCAGACGGCGGGGAACGGGTTGTCCCGCTTGATCAGCTCCAGGGCCTCCCGGTACTTGCCCTCGCTGGCCATCTTGATGTAGCCCTGGATGGCGATGTGCAGGGGGCAGGCGGCCTTGCAGGGGGCCGTGCCGGTGGGCCAGGTCTGGATGACGCCGTTCTCGTTCTTGTAGTTCCAGTTCCACTTGTCCTCGCCCCAGGGGGTGTCGTCGGGCAGCTCGGCCTTGGGATACTGGATCTCGCCGGCCTTGGTGCACAGCTTCTGGCCCAGGCGGACGGCGCCGGCGGGACAGACCTCCACGCACTTGCCGCAGGCCACGCACTTCTCCGGGTCCACCTCGGAGGTGTAGGCGGAGCGGGACATGTTGGGGGTGTTGAACAGCTGGGAGGTGCGCAGGGCGTTGCACACGCCCACGGCGCAGTTGCACAGGCCGAAGATCTTCTCCTCGCCGTCGATGTTGGTGATCTGGTGGACGTAGCCCTTCTCCTCGGCCTTGTGGAGGATCTCCATGGCCTCCTCATAGGTCACGTCGTGGCCCATGCCGGTCTCCCGGCAGTAGTCGGCGAAATCGCCCACGCCGATGCACCAGTACTGCTCGATGTCGCCGGAGCCCTCGCCGCGGATCCGCTGCTGCTTGCGGCAGGAGCAGATGCCCACGCCGATCTGACCCTCGTACTTCTTCAGCCAGTGGCTCAGGTGCTCCACGGGCAGGGACTCGCAGTTGGCGGGGATGGCCTGCTCCACGGGGATCACGTGCATGCCGATGCCGCCGCCTCCGGGGGGCACCATCTGGGTGATGCCGGCCAGGGGCAGGTAGGTCATGCGCTCGAAGAAGTCGGCCACCTGGGGCGTCACCGGGGAGATCTCCGGCCGCATGGTCATGATCTCGGCGCTGCCGGGCACGAACATATCCAGCACCCAGCGCTTCTCGTGGTTGGGGTTCTTGCCGTCCAGGTTCTCGAAGTGCCACTCCACCAGGCTGGCCTGGCACAGGGCCTCCAGCACCGTGTTCAGGTGCTCGTCGTCGTAGCCGCTGAGCTTCTTGAGCTGCTCAAAGGTCTTGGGCTTGCGCTTGCCCATCTTCAGCGCCAGGTCCAGGCAGTGGTCGGCGACCTCCTTGCCGTAGCGCCGCTCGGCGTACTGCAGGCCGCAGTCGATGCCCCAGTACTCGGGCGCCTCGGTGGACATCTTCTCCAGGCCCAGCAGGATCTCCTTGCGGTCGGTGATGATCTTGCCCAGCTTGAAGATCTTCTGGTCGCGGGTCAGTTCGGCCATATGGTTTTCCTCCGTTTCTCCTCGGGACACAGCCCGTATATTTTCGCTTTCTCATAACGGCCCGCCGGGGCCGGGGGTCACAGGTGTCTGTCGCGTTCGATCCTGTCGTAGTGCTTGTGCATAAAGGGCTCGATGGCCGCCGTCAGCTTCATGTCCAGGTTCAGCATATAGACGGTGAAGGTCACGGCGAAGAAGATCACCGCCGCCAGCAGCAGTTTCAGCAGGATCCTGACGGGTTTGGACATATCGTTCTCTCCTCCCTTCCTCACCACGACTCTTCGTCGTGGAGCACCTCAAGGGACGGGTCGATGGGCTCCTCCCGCATGACGGTGCGCATATAGTTGTTGATCTGGTCCCGGACGCCCTGGCGGGAGATGATGCGGGGGTCGAACAGGTCGTGGGTGACCCACACCAGGTGGATGCCCAGGTCCCTGGCCCGGTCCTCGAACATGCCGTGCATGCCGGTGAGGGCCTTGCAGCTCATGTGCTCCCACAGGATGACCATGTCGGCGTTGAACTGCCGGGTGAACTCCCACAGCTCGTCCAGCAGCACCCGGTAGCCGCCGTGGGTCCGGTTCCGCATGATCATGTTCTCGGTGAGCCAGGCCATGTCGTAGATGGCGGTCTCCCGGTTCTCGGGGGTGTCCTCCTCCTTCAGCTCCCGGGTGGACACCATGGACAGCATGTCCGTCAGGGGCACGATGCCCCAGCAGTTCAGCAGCCACACCAGGAAGTCCATGTAGAAGTGGGACTGGACGCCCCAGATGATGGCCCGGTGGCGGTACTCCTTCGCCGCCATCTTCCGCTTCTCATAGGCCTGGCGGGCCAGTTTTGTGATGCGGCGGTCGGCCCGCTCGAAGTCGGGCACCTTGCCGCAGATGGCCATGTAGTTGGTCTCGGTGTACAGGGCCAGGTTGGACCCGAACACCTGGGGATACGGGGTGCGGTTCATCTCCAGCCACTCCTGGCGGCAGCGGGTGGCGTAGTTGACCCGGCGCGCGCACTCGAAGTAGGCCTTCCAGTCCCACTTGACCCCGGTGTGCTTCTCGATGAAGGCGATGGCGTTGCGGATCTCCTGGGCGGCGGACTCCTGCACGTCGTCCTCCCGGTGGCGCAGGGGCGCCGCCAGCTGGAAGACGGGGATGCCGTCCT
>JAEEGF011776712.1_pt1 | contig 12350 bp, 9 predicted proteins | sample 9134171 | NCBI WGS metagenome assembly JAEEGF01 (sample SAMN16246542, study PRJNA631951) | gut metagenome | biome: gut microbiome; feature: rumen; material: AP-attached | host: Bos | place: Iran: Karaj | collected 2018-10 | reverse complement strand
ATTCTGAGATCCGTGATACAACAACCACAGTCACTTTCGAAGCTGCCAAGTTCATGCGTGACAACATCCGTAAGAGCTCAAGAGCACTGGGACAGTCCTCTGACTCATCAGCTGCTTTCTCCAAGGGTGTTTACGAGTACACAACAGTTATTGCCATGAAGAGAGCCCTTCACCTTATCGAGGAGCTTGGAGCAGGTAAGGTTTCCAAGACCCATGTTGATGTTAATACCGGCAACAGCCTTGAGAAGAAGGAAATGAAGGCTTCTATCAAGAAGGTAAACGGTGTTCTTGGTATTGAGGTTCCTGAGGATGAGATCAAGAGAATCCTTACTAACCTTAACTTTGAGCCTGTAATTAACGGCGACGAACTTACAATCAAGATCCCTGCATATCGTGAGGATATGGAGAACTATCCTGATATCGCAGAAGAGCTTATCCGTATGTACGGCTATGATCACGTTAAGCCTACATTCCTTAAGAATGCCAATGTAACCATGGGCGGAAGAAATCTTAAGCAGAAGACCGAGCTTAGAATCAAGAGAGCTCTTTGCTCACAGGGCGCTTACGAGGGAATGCACTATTCATTCTTCTCCCCCAGTGACTTAGACCTTCTTAGATTCCCTGAGGATGCAGCTGAGAGAAATGCCATCAGGATCCTTAACCCTATCAATGAGGACCTTTCTCTTATGAGAACAACTCTTGCAGCACAGATGATCCATGCCATTGCAAGAAATCAGAAGAAGGGTACCCTTGAGGGAAGACTCTTTGAGGTTGGTAACAGATTTGTCCCCAAGTCACTTCCTCTTACTGAGTATCCTGAGGAGAAGGCAACTCTTTGCATCGGTATCTTCGGTGATGGTGAGGACATCTTCACACTGAAGGGCCTTGCAGAAAATGTTGCTTCAGCACTTCATCTAAGCTTCAAGTATGCGACAACAACCAAGACCTTCTTACATCCTTACAGAGCAGCCAAGATCCTTTGCGAGGGCGAAGAGGTTGGATATCTTGGACAGATCACCTATGAGATCCAGGATGACACAGATATGAGAATTCCTGCTTATATCTGCGAGATCGACCTTTCTGTTCTTGAGAAGTGGTATGGAAAGACACCGGTGTTCCAGCCCCTTTCCAAGTTCGCAACAGTTAAGCGTGACCTTGCTCTTATCATGGACAAGACAGTTACCTGCGGCGAGGTTGAGGATGCGATCTACGGCTCCTGCAAGTTTGTAACAGATGTTAAGCTCTTTGACGTATACGAGGGACTTCCTATTCCTCCTACCAAGAAGAGTATGGCATATACAATTACCTTCACTCCCAAGGATGAAGAGCTTACAGATGACGCCATCAGCGGATATATTGATAAGATTCTCAGAAAGCTTCAGTTTACAATGGGTATCGAGATTAGAAGCTGATTTGATTAGAAACAAAACAGATGTTATAATAGCCATTGCTTACAAGTAAAGCAATGGCTATTTTTTATCCAGAAAGGAGCTTTCATATATGAACAGAAAAAATGTATGGACTACATATTCACAGGCACAGCTCAAGGCTTGCGACAAGTTTGCAGAAGACTATAAGAAGTTCTTGGACAATTCCAAGACTGAGCGTGAAGCCATCGACGAGATCGTTAACGAGATCGAGGCTGCAGGCTACAGAGAGCTCAATACTCTCATTGGTGGGGGGACCAAGCTTAAGAAGGGCGACAAGGTTTATTCAGTATGGATGAACAAGTCAATCGTTATGTTCCAGTTAGGCTCAGAGCCCCTGGAGACAGGTCTTAATATCCTTGGAGCACATATCGATTCTCCAAGACTTGATGTGAAGCAGAACCCTCTCTATGAGGATGGCGGTTTCGCTTATTTTGACACTCACTACTACGGCGGAATCAAGAAGTATCAGTATGTAGCTATGCCTCTTGCTATCCACGGCGTATTCGTTAAAAAGGACGGCACAACAGTGCAGCTCAACGTAGGTGAGGATGAGGATGATCCTGTATTCTTTGTATCAGATCTTCTTATCCACCTGGCTCAGGATCAGATGTCCAAGAAGGCATCTGAGGTTGTATCAGGCGAGGCCCTTGACCTTATCGTAGGCAACAGACCTTTCGTTATCGAGAGCAAGGAAAAAGAGAAGGCAGAGAAGGAAAATGCCAAGCTTTCAGAGGGTGAGAAGTATGCCCTTAAGGCTGAGAAGGAAGAGAAGGCTGAGTCAGGCAAGGTTTCAGGCGCTGTAAGACGCGGTATTCTTGCTATTCTTCATGACCTTTACGGCGTTGAGGAAGAGGACTTCATCTCTGCTGAGCTTGAGATCGTTCCTGCCGGAAAGAGCAGAGATGCCGGCTTTGACAGATCAATGATCCTTGGCTATGGCCATGATGACAGAGTATGTGCTTATCCTTCAATGCGCGCTCTTTTAGAGGCTAAGAACCTTAAGAGAACCGGCTGCTGCATCCTTGTTGACAAGGAGGAGATCGGCAGCGTAGGCGCAACAGGTATGAGATCAAGATTTTTCGAGAATGCTCTCGCTGAGCTTATGAACCTCACCAAGGAGGGCTACAATGACCTGGCTCTCAGAAGATGCCTTGCCAATTCCTGCATGCTTTCTTCTGACGTTAACGCAGGCTTTGATCCTACTTATGCATCATGCTTCGAGAAGAAGAACGCTTCTTTCCTTGGACAGGGTCTTGTGTTCAGCAAGTTCACCGGTTCCAGAGGCAAGTCCGGTTCCAACGATGCCAACGCAGAGTTCATCGCTGAGATCAGAAGAGCCTTTGATCAGGACGGTATCGTTTATCAGACAGCTGAGCTTGGCAAGGTTGATGTGGGCGGCGGCGGAACCATCGCTTATATCCTTGCTCTCTATGGCATGAATGTAATCGACGCAGGTGTTGCTGTTCTTAACATGCATGCTCCATGGGAAGCTATCAGCAAGGCTGACCTCTTTGAAGCTAAGAGAGGTTATGTAACATTCCTTCAGAACATAGATTTCAGAAATGAGTGATAAACTAATATCAGTAATGCTCTCTGTGTACAACAGAGAGCATTATCTTACAAAGTGCATAGACAGTATTCTTGCCCAGAAGAATGTCAGAACCGAGATCATCATTGTGGATGACGGTAGTTCAGACGGAGCAGAGAAGATCTGCGACGAATATGCCGCAAGATTTTCCAATATCCGGGTGATACATCAGGAGAACAAAGGCCTTAGTTCCGCAAGAAATGTGGGGCTTGATCATGCCACGGGAGATTTCCTCTTTTTCATAGACAGCGATGATTATCTTCCGGAGGACAGTCTTGAGACTCTTATGGAGCTTCAGGCTGAGCATGATGCAGACTGCGTTATAGGCAACTACGACATGTATAATGATGACTATTCCTTTAGCAGGTATATAAAGATCCCGGAGAAATATAAGAATAAGCTTCTTACAGACAGGGAGATCTGCGAGCTTTTGCTTTATACCAACAAGACCAATCTGATCATTTTTACCTGGGGTAAGCTTTTCAAAAGACAGGTCTGGGATGGGATCCGGTTCCCTGAGCGGGTTATCATGAGCGAGGATCAGTTTGTATTTGCTGAGCTTGCAAAAAGGATACGGAGATTGTATTTTACCGGGAAGATAGCATATCATCAGGTCTTAGCTACAAACAGCATTACCAGAAACTGCTTTGAGACCAACACCTTTTCCAGAAAGAACCTCTACCACAGCGAGGGAGTCCTTTTGATAATTGATTATCTCATGGAAAAGGGCTATTACGATATTGCGCTTTTTAAGTTTGGTATGGCTACCAGACACCTTATTCATATGAAAAGGTATCTGAAGGATAAGGAATCTGTGGCTGTTATAAAACAGCAATATAAGGAGTACTGCCAGGTATCCAGGAAGCTGGAATCTCATTTCGGCAAAAAGGTACGGAGCAGGCTGGCTTTGTTTAGAATTAATTTGGATTTATATGCTTTTGTCAGAAACGCAATGGCAAAAAGGTGATTTTTAATGAGTGATAAAGTTGAGATTGGATTATCAACATCCGATTATTATTTTGACCTTCCACAGGAGCTAATAGCACAGGATCCCATGGAAAAGAGGGATGAGTGCAGGCTTTTGGTGGTGGATAAAGACACAGGTGAGACCAGTCACCATACATTTAACGAGATAATTAACTATATTGAGCCCGGAGACTGTCTGGTGCTCAATAATACCAAGGTTATTCCCGCAAGGCTCCTTGGACAGAAAGAGGAGACAGGAGCAGCTGTAGAGATTCTTCTTCTCAAGCGCAAGGAAGCTGATGTCTGGGAGACTCTGGTTAAGCCAGGCAAGAAACTGAGGCCCGGTGCCAGAGTTACCTTCGGAGACGGCATACTTAAGGCCGAGATCCTGGATATAGTGGATGAAGGCAACCGCCTGGTGAAGTTCTACTACGACGGAATATGGGAAGAGGTTTTGGACAGACTTGGTGAGATGCCGCTTCCTCCTTACATTACCCACAAGCTTCAGGACAAGAATATGTATCAGACGGTCTATGCCAAGTATGAGGGATCGGCTGCTGCACCTACTGCCGGGCTTCATTTTACAGAGGAACTTCTTAAAAAAATCGAGGACAAGGGTGTTGATCTTGCCTATGTAACTCTTCATGTTGGTCTTGGTACCTTCAGACCCGTTAAGGTTGACAATGTAAAAGAGCATCACATGCACACTGAGTGGTATCAGGTTACCCAGGAGGCGGCGGATAAGATCAACAGGGCCAAGGAATCAGGCCACAGGGTAATCTGCGTTGGAACCACCAGCTGCAGGACCATCGAGAGCGCGGCGGATGAGAACGGAAGGCTGTCAGCCTGCAGCGGAGACACCTCCATATTCATTTATCCCGGCTACAAATTCAAGGTTATGGATAACCTCATTACCAACTTCCATCTTCCTGAGTCGACACTGGTTATGCTGGTGGCTGCTCTGGCAGGAAGAGAGCATGTTTTAGCCGCTTATGAGGAAGCTATCAAAGAAAAATACAGATTTTTCTCCTTTGGAGACGCTTGCTTGTTTTACAAAAAGTGATTGCTTTGTTACAATTTAATAGTAACTGAAAAACGTTCACTTTTGGGGGCACAGCAGATGGAAGAAAGAAGAAAAAGTAAAAGACTTGAGCTTACAGGAGAACTTATACTTAATCAGCTTGGCGGTGACGGAGAAGTTAAGACTGCCAAGATAGATATCCACGACTGCTCAAGAGACGGAATCGGCTTTAATACTGACAAGCAGTTGATGATAGGTGACAATTACGAAGCTAATCTTACTATCTGGACCAAGGAGATTCTCCATGTGTTCATACAGGTTGTGAGAGCGGCTAAGCTCGAGAACACCTACAACTACGGCGGCATCTTTATCGGAATGCCTGACGCAGACAAGATGCGTATTGAGGTATATGAGACCGTCAAGGATACCTTGAACGAAGTACAAAAATAAAATAATAAAAGACTAAAGGAGCCTCTATGAAGTGCGAAGAAATCTATAAACAGTTCTATCACAAAGACCCGGAGGCTCTATCTTTTTGCCCATACAGAATTTCACCCCTGGGGGCACATATAGACCATCAGAACGGCAAGATCAATGGTTTTGCCATCGACAAGGGAATCTATATTGCCTACTCGGTGAAGCATAACGGCGTCGTTGAGCTTCAGTCCGTCAACTTTGAAAAAAGGGCTCAGTTCCATGTGGCTTCTGTGCCTGAATTCAAGGAAGGAGACTGGGCAGACCACTTAAGAGGTGCAGCCAAGGCTCTCGGCGAGAAATATATGCTTAAAAACGGCATATCTGCAGTTATTGAGGGAACAATGCCTATCGGAGGCTTAAGTTCCTCCGCATCTGTTATCATAGCTTTTTTATCAGCCCTGTCCAAGGCCAATGGCATCACTCTTGGTGAGTGGGAGACCATTATGATGGCCAAGGAAGCTGAGAACAGATACGTTGGAGTTAACTGCGGCAAGCTGGATCAGAGCTGTGAGATTCTGTGTAAGAAGGATGCACTGTTATATCTTGACTGCAAGGATGACAGTTTTGAGATTATCCAGAAAAAAGCAGGGATGGAGCCCTTTAAGATCGGCGTTTTCTTCAGCGGTCTTGACAGATCTTTAAGTAACAGCAAGTATAACCTGAGACAGGATGAGTGTAAGGCGGCTGCCTACAGCCTCATGGCCCATGCGAATATGGACTATGGCAAGTTCCAGGAAGCAAGGCTTCGTGATGTGCCAAGGGATGTCTATGAGCAGTACAAGGATATGCTTCCCGAGAACTTCAGGAAGAGAGCAGAGCATTTTTACACTGAGATGGAGCGCGTGAACAAGGGCGTTGCTGCCTGGAGGGAAGGAAGACTTTCCGACTATGGCGCACTGGTCTTTGAGAGCGGCAGGAGCTCCGTGGAAAACTACGAATGTGGTTGCCCTGAGCTTATAAGCCTCTACAATATTCTGACCAGGACCTCCGGAGTATACGGAGGAAGGTTCAGCGGCGCAGGCTTCAAGGGCTGCTGTATGGCACTTATCGATCCGGAGAAGGTCGAAGAGATAGAGCGGAGCGTAGCTGCTGATTATTTAAAGGAGTTTCCGGCACTGGAGGGCAAATATTCCTTCCACTTATGTGACACTGCCGACGGAGTAAGACTATGAAATGTATAATACTGGCTGCGGGATACGCCACAAGATTATATCCCCTTACTGAAAATTTTCCCAAGCCGCTTCTTGATGTGTGCGGCAAGCCTATTCTTGACTGGCTTATTGACGATATAGATGAGCAGGTTGAGAGCTTTGTGGTCATCAGTAACCACAAATTCTATGACATCTTCAGACATTGGGCTGAGAAGAAGAGTTCCAAGATAACTGTACTGGATGACGGTACCATGTCCAACGATACAAGGCTTGGTGCTGTAAAGGATATTGAATTTGCCGTCAACACCCTTAATATCAAGGATGACTGCCTGATAATGGCGGGGGACAATCTTCTTGATTTCTCCCTTTCCGGCTTTGTCTCTTTTGCCAAAGAAAAGAACGCCTCCTGCGTAATGTGCCATGATGAGGACAGACTTCCCGCTCTTCAGAAGACTGCTGTTATCACAGTGGATGAAGCTGACAGGATCACCTCCTACGAGGAAAAACCCAAGGAGCCCAAGGGCAATCTTGCTGTTCCGCCATTTTATTATTATCTGGCAGAGGATCTTGGCAGGATAGGAGAAGGCCTTTCCGAGGGCTGTGGCTATGACGCTCCCGGAAGCTTTGCTGCATGGCTTTCTTCCAAGAAGGACATGTACGCCTACAAGATGCCCGGCAAGCGCTATGATATTGGTGATGTGGTCAGCTACGAGAAGGTTAAGGAAACCTGGAAAACAATGATGTGAGTATATAGGACCGGTTCTGGTGTGGATTCAGAGCCGGTCTTTTTTTACGGCTTTTTGTCCTCTGTTGAATTTTGCACTTTAAAGTGATATAGTATATTTTGATGATTTAGACTACAACTGGCTTTTTGGGGGTTATACATAGATGAGCAGCAATATATACGGCTTTGTGGGACTGGGACTTATAGGAGGTTCCATGGCCCGGGCCATTAAGAAAAAAGAACCGGACTGCAGGATCATTGCCTACACTCCCCACAGGGAGACTGTGGATACGGCAAAGGAACAGGGGATAGTTGATGAACCTCTCTACGAGATAGGAGAGGCCTTTGGAGAATGTGATTATATTTTTCTCTGTGCCCCGGTGGAGATCAACAACGAGAATCTGGAGAAGCTTTTGCCTTTTATTTCCAAGAAGACCACCGTCACAGATATTGGAAGTGTCAAGAACAGCATCCATGAGGTGGTCAAAAGACTGGGACTGGAGGATCAGTTCATAGGAGGCCACCCTATGGCGGGCACCGAGAGGATTGGTTTTAACAACTCCAAGTCCGAGATCCTGAGGAATGCATATTATATTCTGACCAAGACTGAATCAACCCAGGAGGACAGGCTTGCAAGATATTATGAGCTGGTCCGTATGATGGGGGCTATTCCGCTGGTGGTGCCCTATGCACAGCATGACTACATCACTGCGGCCATATCACATGTGCCTCATGTTATTTCAGCTTCACTGGTTAATCTGGTCCATGATAACGACTCGGAGGACGAGCTTATGAAGACCATAGCAGCCGGCGGCTTTAAGGATATCACCAGGATTTCCTCCTCATCACCGGTTATGTGGCAGCAGATATGCCTGACCAATTCCTACAACGTGTCAGAACTTTTGAGCAAATACATAGATTCTCTCTATGATATCAAGCTGGCCATAGATGAGCATGACAAGGATAAGCTTCTGGATTTCTTTTCTTCCGCAAGAAGCTACAGAGAGTCCTTTATTGAGACCGCCAGCGGACCCATCAGGACCTCCTTTGTGGTCAGGGTTGAGATTGATGACCAGCCGGGCCGTCTTGCCAAGGTTGCAACACTTTTGTCCGACAACGACATCAATATCAAGAATATCGGCATTGTCCACAACAGAGAGTATGAGCGCGGAACATTGAGGATCGAGCTTCACGACAGAGAGGGCCTGGACAGGGCAGTGGAGCTTTTGAAGGACAAGGATTACAACATTTACGTCAATAAGTGATTTTTTACAGGAGGCTTTACATGATTGCATTAGAGAAGGCAAAGAGGCCTTTGAAGGGCGATGTTTTTGTACCCGGGGATAAGTCCATTTCCCACAGAACTATCATGTTCGGGGCTATCGCCAACGGAACTACTGAGATTACCGGCTTTTTGGAGAGCGCTGACTGCCTCTCTACCATAGACTGCTTCAGAAAAATGGGAATTATCATCGACCATTCCATGAGGCCTTCCAACGGAGTTCCTGTTATCACAGTGCATGGCAAGGGACTTAAGGGTATGGAGGCTCCCAAGCAGACTCTGTATACGGGCAACAGCGGCACCACCACAAGACTTATGTCAGGAATACTGGTAGCCCAGGATTTTGACTGCAACATCACCGGAGACAGCTCTATAGAGAAAAGACCCATGAGCAGGATCATCAAGCCCCTGACCCAGATGGGGGCTGACATCAGCTCTGTTATGGGCAATGACTGCTGTCCGCTTCATATATTCGGAGGCAAAAAGCTTCGCGGCATCAATTACAGAAGTCCCATCGCCTCTGCCCAGGTTAAGTCTGCAACTCTTTTGGCGGGACTTAATGCCGAAGGGGATACAGTTGTTTACGAGCCTGCACTTTCAAGAAATCACACTGAGATCATGCTGGCAGCCTTCGGAGCGGACATCCATAACGAGGTGGCAAGGGACGGCAGTGCTGCGGCAATACTTCACCCGGGAATGCCTCTTAACGGCATCAAGATCAATGTTCCCGGAGATATTTCCTCTGCGGCATATTTCATTGCGGCAGCCCTTGTGGTGCCGGGATCTGAGCTCCTTATCAGAAATGTGGGAGTTAACAGCACAAGAGATGGCATTATCAGAGTTCTCAAACAGATGGGAGCGGATATTACCCTTCTTAATCTGGATGAATCCCAGGAGCCCAAGGCTGACATTCTGGTGAGATACAGTGAACTCAGCGGTGGAGCCGGCGGAAGATTTGAGATCGGCGGCAAGGACATCCCCACCATGATAGATGAGCTTCCTGTGGTGGCAGTGGTAGCTGCCTGCGCGGACTTTGATACTGTTATCAAGGATGCTGCGGAGCTTAGAGTCAAGGAATCCAACAGAATCGACAGCGTGGTTGAGAATCTTCAGGCCATGGGCTGTGATATAGAAGCCACCGAGGACGGAATGATAATTCATGGAGGCAACAAGCTCCATGGAGCTGATATCAAGACCTACAATGACCATCGCCTTGCCATGAGCTTCGCCATAGCCGCTCTGGCTGCGGAGGGAACCACAAGAATTGTGGATGACAGGTGCGTTGGCATTTCATATCCAAGCTTTTTCAGGGATTTACAGTCTTTGTTATAATTATCGATATACCGTAATCTTAGGAACCACTAGATGTAGTGTAAAAATGCTTGTGCAAAACGTCTAAAATACTTGTTTTAGTGCGGGCTTTTTAGTAAAATATTCTTATGAGATTTTGGGGGAACAGCTTCATATCTCATGAATAATACCCAAAATATTGCAACTGGAGGACCAAAGATATGAACGTTTATACAACTGACAAGATTAGAAACGTGGTACTGCTCGGACATGGCGGTGCCGGTAAGACAAGTCTCTCTGAGGCAATGGCTTACCTGGCAGGTATTACATCCAGAATGGGGAAAGTAGAAGACGGAAATACTATCAGCGATTTCGATAAGGAAGAGCAGAAGAGACATATTTCCATCAGCACAGCAACCATACCGCTTGAGTGGGATGGACACAAGATCAATCTTCTCGACACACCGGGCTTTTTCGATTTTGTCGGTGAGGTGGAAGAGGCTATCAGTGTAGCGGATGCTGCTATCATAGTAGTATCCGGCAAGGCAGGAATTGAAGTTGGAACAGAGAAGGCATGGGACCTTTGCGAGAAGTATAAGATTCCCCGCATGTTCTTCGTTTCAGACATGGATATTGATGATGTATCCTACAGACAGGTAGTTCAGGACCTTACCGATAAGTATGGTAAGAAGATGGCTCCTTTCAATCTGCCTATTCGTGAGAATGAGAAGTTTATAGGATATGTTAACGTAATCCAGGAGAAGGGATTTAAGTGGCAGGGCAAGGAAGTTGTTGAGATGCCTATTCCTGAGTACAATCAGGCCAACCTTAAGCTCTTCCGCGATACTCTTATTGAGTCTGTAGCTGAGACTTCAGAAGAGTTTATGGACAGATATTTTGGTGGAGATACATTCTCTGAGGCTGAGATCAGAGCAGCTGTTCGCTCCAACGTATGCGACGGCACCATCGTTCCTATCGAGATGGGATCCAGCACTCTTTGTCAGGGTATCTACACACTCCTTGATGATATAGTAAAATATATGCCTAGCCCTGAGAATCGTAAGATGGCAGGCATCAATACCAATACCAATGAGATTTTCGAGGCTGACTTTGATTTTGCTAAGCCTAAGACAGCTTTCGTATTCAAGACTATGATCGATCCTTTCATCGGAAAGTACTCACTTATCAAGGTTCGTTCCGGTGTTCTTAAGCCTGATGATCAGATGTACATCGCAGGCAAGGATCAGGATGTTAAGATCGGCAAGCTCTATGTGCTCCAGGGCAACAAGGCAACAGAAGTATCAGAGCTTCATGCCGGTGACCTCGGTGCTCTTCAGAAGCTTGATGTTGCTACAGGCGACACTCTTTCAACCAAGGCTACACCTGTACAGTATGCCAAGATGGATATTTCACAGCCATATACCTACATGAGATATCACGCTCAGAACAAGGCTGATATTGACAAGATTGCTCAGGCACTGGCCAAGCTTTCAGCTGAGGATCAGACCCTTAAGGCAGTTAACGATGCTGAGAACCGTCAGACTCTTCTTTATGGTATGGGCGATATGCACCTTGAGGTTATTCAGAGTAAGCTTCAGAACATTTACAAGGTAAACATTGATCTTACCAAGCCTAAGGTAGCTTTCAGAGAGACCATCCGTAAGAACTCTGACGTTGAGTACAAGTACAAGAAGCAGACCGGTGGTCACGGACAGTACGGACATGTTAAGATGCGCTTTGAGCCTTCAGGAGATCCTTTAACACCTTATGTATTTGATCAGGTAGTTGTGGGCGGAGCGGTTCCCAAGAACTTCTTCCCTGCAGTTGAGAAGGGTATCAATGAATCGGTTCAGAGAGGACCTCTTGCAGCATATCCCGTTGTAGGTGTTAAGGCTACTCTTTATGACGGATCCTATCACCCGGTAGATTCATCCGAAATGGCCTTCAAGGTTGCTGCAGCAGGTGCCTTCAAGAAGGGCTTCATGGAAGCCGGCCCTGTTCTCCTTGAGCCTATCGTTTCTCTTAAGGTTACAGTTCCGGACAGCTTCACCGGAGATGTAATGGGCGATCTGAATAAGCGCCGTGCAAGGGTTATGGGAATGAATCCCATCGGAAACGGAAAGCAAACCATAGAGGCAGAAATACCCGAGAGCAATCTTTTCGGATACAATACGGACCTTCGTTCAATGACCGGAGGAACCGGAGAATATGCCTATGAGTTCAACAGATATGAGCAGGCTCCGTTTGATGTACAGCAGAAGGAGATCGAAGCAAGGAAGGATAAGCTTGTAGATATCAGTGAAGAGGATTAAAGAGAACGCAAAACTTATAAGTTTATTGGAGTATGCAGCCGTTATTTTAAGCGGCTGCATATTCGTGCTTGTATCAGCCACCTGGACAAGCCCGCTGTTTCCGGAAATG
>JAEEGF010758150.1_pt1 | contig 12350 bp, 7 predicted proteins | sample 9134171 | NCBI WGS metagenome assembly JAEEGF01 (sample SAMN16246542, study PRJNA631951) | gut metagenome | biome: gut microbiome; feature: rumen; material: AP-attached | host: Bos | place: Iran: Karaj | collected 2018-10 | reverse complement strand
AAGCGCATCGGTCAGAAGGCAAGTGGCGAGGACGTTGAGATTGAAAAGAGCAACATCATAATGGTTGGTCGTACTGGTACAGGAAAGACCTTGCTTGCCCGCTCAATCGCCAAACTTCTTAATGTTCCTTTCACCATCGTCGATGCAACCGTGCTTACACAGGCAGGCTATGTTGGCGAGGACATCGAGAGCATTCTTTCGCGCCTTCTTCAGGTTTGCGACTATAATGTAGAAGAGGCTCAGCAGGGCATCGTCTTCATAGATGAGATTGACAAGATTGCGCGCAAGGGCGACAATCCTTCAATCACGCGCGATGTTAGCGGCGAGGGCGTTCAGCAGGGACTCCTGAAACTGCTCGAAGGAAGCGTTGTGAACGTTCCGCCACAGGGAGGCCGTAAGCATCCCGACCAAAAGTACATTCAGGTTGATACAAAGAATATCCTCTTCATCTGCGGTGGCGCGTTCGACGGCATTGAGCAGAAGATTGCACAGCGCATGAACACTCACACCGTGGGCTTCAATTCGGTACAGAACATGATGAAGATTGACACCGACAACCTGTTGCAGTACGTTCTTCCTCAGGATTTGAAGTCGTTCGGACTCATTCCTGAAATCGTAGGCCGTTTGCCGCTGCTCACATATCTCGAGCCGCTCGACCGCGATGCACTCCGCCGAATTCTGGTTGAGCCAAAGAACTCCATCATCCGCCAGTACGAGCAGTTGCTTGCGATGGACGGCGTTAAGTTGGAGGTAGAGCCAGAGGCATACGACTACATCGTAGACAAGGCTGTTGAGTTCAAACTCGGCGCGCGCGGACTGCGTTCAATCGTAGAGAGCATAATGCTCGACGTTATGTACGAGGTGCCGTCGGCAAAGAAAGATAAGTTTGTATTGACAAAGGATTTTGCCGAAAAGCAGATGGCAAAGGCTAAGAGCCTAAAGGCATAGCAAATAGCCATTCGCTGATCAAAACCTAATATATTAGTAAACAGCCTCTTTTTAAAGGCTGTTTATTTTTTTTTCTTTTTTTTTGTAAAAAATATTGCAAGAAAAGAAACTTGTTTATACCTTTGTTTTGTCGATTAGTTTTGAATAGCCGACATCAAACTTGTAATAGTTCTATTTATGACGAAAAATATTGATTTGACAAGCCAGCTTAAACGTTACTTTGGATTTGATAAGTTCAAAGGAGATCAGGAGGCCATTATCCGCAATTTGCTTGCAGGTAATGATACGTTTGTGCTGATGCCAACAGGTGGAGGAAAGTCGTTGTGCTACCAGTTGCCATCGTTGCTGATGGACGGCGTGGCAATTGTCATCTCTCCGCTCATTGCGCTTATGAAGAATCAGGTCGATGCCATCCGCAACGTGTGCGAGGTCGATGGCGTGGCACATTTCATAAACTCGTCATTGAACAGAGCAGCCATAGAGCAGGTTAAGACTGATATCCTTGAAGGAAGAACAAAACTTCTGTACGTTGCTCCGGAATCGTTAACGAAAGATGAAAACGTCGATTTTCTGAAATCAGTAAAGATTTCGTTCTATGCCGTAGACGAGGCACACTGTATCTCGGAGTGGGGACACGATTTCCGACCAGAGTACCGCAACATCCGCCCTACGATAACGAAAATCGGAAAGGCGCCCGTTATTGCCCTCACCGCAACGGCTACCGACAAGGTGCGTGGCGACATAAAGAAGAGCCTTGGGATGGTAGATGCCAAGGAGTTCAGAAGTTCGTTCAACCGTCCTAACCTTTATTACGAAGTAAGACCGAAGACTAAGAACATCGACAAGGACATAATAAAGTTTATTAAGCAACATTCGGGAAAGTCGGGCATCATCTACTGCCTAAGCCGAAAGAAGGTAGAGGAGCTTGCCGAGATTCTGAGAGCCAACAACATAAACGCTCAGGCCTATCATGCCGGAATGGATTCGGTTGCGCGCTCGCAGACTCAGGACGACTTCATTATGGAGAAGATTGACGTCATTGTGGCAACAATCGCCTTCGGAATGGGTATCGACAAACCGGACGTTCGCTTTGTAATACACTACGACATTCCAAAGAGTTTGGAAGGCTACTATCAGGAAACCGGACGCGCCGGCCGAGATGGTGGCGAAGGAATGTGCATAACATTCTACACAAATAAGGATCTTCAGAAACTTGAGAAGTTTATGGAAGGCAAGCCAGTTGCCGAGCAGGACATAGGCCGACAGTTGCTTCAGGAAACAGCCGCCTATGCCGAATCGTCGGTGTGCCGCCGCAAACTCTTATTGCATTATTTTGGAGAGACTTATGAACAGGATAATTGTGGAAATTGCGATAATTGTTTAAACCCAAAGAAAAAAGTGGAAGCTAAAGAACAGCTAAGTACTGTATTGGAGGCCGTTGTGGCCTTGAAAGAGAATTTCAAGACGGAATATGTAATAGACGTCTTATTAGGTAAAGAGACTAAGGAGGTTTTAGCGCATAAGCATCATGAACTTGAAGATGTTTTCGGCTCTGGAGTGGGCGATGATGAGAAAATGTGGAACGCTGTAATCCGTCAGGCCCTAATAGCAGGATACATGACTAAGGACGTTGAGAACTACGGTTTGTTGAAGGTAACAGACGAGGGCCGAAAGTTCATGAAAAAACCAAAGTCATTCAAGATTGTAGAGGACAACGATTTCGACGAAGAGGAGGAAAATGTACCGGTGCCAAGCGGAGCATCGAGCGTGGTTGACCCAACGCTCTACAACGCGCTGAAGGATTTGCGCAAGAAACTCTCCAAAAAACTTGACGTGCCGCCATACGTTATATTCCAAGACCCATCGCTCGAGGCAATGGCAACAATGTACCCTATAAATTTGGAAGAACTCCAGAACATACCGGGTGTTGGTGCAGGTAAGGCTAAGCGATACGGCGAGGAATTCTGCAAACTAATCAAGGCTCATTGCGAGGCTAACGAGATTGACCGCCCTGAGGACCTTCGCGTGCGCACCGTTGCCAACAAGAGCAAGATTAAGGTGGCTATAATCCAGAGCATCGACCGCAAGGTGGCTCTCGACGATATTGCCGAATCGAGAGGCATCGACTTCGACGAACTGCTCGACGAGATTGAGTCTATCGTATATTCAGGAACAAAACTTAACATCGACTACTTCCTTGAGGAGGTGATGGACGAGGATCGTATCGACGAGATATACGAGTATTTCAAGGATTCGGAGACCGACGACCTGAAGACGGCTTACGAGGAACTCGGTGCCGACGATGTAGAGCAGGAGGACGAGATAAGACTCGTGCGCATCAAGTTCATTTCTGAAATGGCAAACTAACAGACAAGTAATATAATCAGAAGAGGAGCCACGCAAAAAATGGTTCCTCTTTTTTTGAATTTTTCAAAAGAGAAAGGTGATTCCTATAGAAAAAGCAGTCTTCAACCGTTCCGAAAGACTTTTAGGTGCGCAGAAGATGGACGTTCTGTCGTCGGTAAAGGTGATAATATTCGGCGTGGGTGGCGTTGGCTCGTGGTGCGCCGAGAGCCTTGTGCGAAGCGGCATCAGGCACATCACGATGGTCGATTCGGACCGCGTGTGCATAACCAACTGCAACCGACAGCTTATGGCAACAACCAAGACCATCGGTCGCGTAAAGGTCGAGGCTTTGAAGGAGCGTCTGCTCGACATCAGTCCTGCTGCCCATATCGAAGCCATCCGTAAGGTTTACAATGCCGAGACAGCCGGCGATTTCGGTCTTGAGGAGTACGACTTCATCATCGATGCCATCGACTCGCTGTCGGACAAGGCTCTTCTGATTCAGAATGCCTGCAAGACAGCGCACGACAACAAGCGCACGGTCTTCATCAGTTCTATGGGGGCAGCCCTTCGCGTTGACCCTACCAAGGTTCGTGTTGCTGAGTTTTGGAAGGTTCAGGGCGATGCGCTTGCCCGTGCCTTGCGCAACAAGTTCAAGCGCAGCAAGCAGTTCCCGGCAAGCAAGTTCATGTGTGTTTACAGCGAGGAACTTCCGCTGCCTAATTTAGGCGAAACCACCACTTGCGGAACAGACAGTTGCATCTGCCAGAAGGAAGCATCGGAACTTCCCGAAAAGGTGCAGGTAAACGGCTCGCTGAGCCATATAACCGGTATCTTTGGAATGACGATTGCCGGACTTGTGATAAAGAATATTTACGAAAGATAGATTATGTTTCAGTTTACCGACGAGGAGAAGGAGAGATATGCGCGCCACATCATACTGAAAGGCATCGGCGCAGAAGGTCAGGAGAAGATTTGCAAGGGCAAGGTGCTCGTTGTAGGCTCGGGCGGACTGGGCTCGCCTGTGCTTATGTATCTGGCGGCGGCTGGCGTAGGTACGCTTGGCGTTGTTGACGGCGATGTGGTTGACTTGAGCAATCTTCAGCGGCAGATAATCCATTCTACCGATAACATTGGCAAGAGCAAGGTGGAATCGGCGCGCGAGCGTATCCTGACGGTGAACCCGAACGTAAATGTGGTTACTTACGACGAGTTTTTCACCGCCGACAATGCTGCCGACATCATCAAGGACTACGATTTTGTGATTGATGGCACGGATAATTTTGATGCCAAGTTCTTGATAAACGATGTGTGCGTTGAGCATAGCAAGGCTTACAGTCACGGTGCGATATTGCGTTTCGAGGGCGAGACGTTCACTTACGTTCCGGGTTCGGCATGTTACCGCTGCCTGTTCGACACGCCGCCCGAGCCGGGCTCTGTGCCAAACAGCAAGCAGGCTGGAGTGCTTGGCGCAATAGCCGGAATGCTTGGCACAATCCAAGCGGCTGAGGCTCTGAAATTCCTGACTGGTGCAGGTGAACTGCTTACAAACCAACTCCTTACATTCGATGCCTTATCGATGAATTTTAACAAGATAAGGTTCGGAAAAAGAAAAGGATGCGTGTGTGGGGAATAAATTTTGTTTATATGAGAGTTATGGATTTAATATGGTATTACCATTGTTTTAACCCAAATCGGTCATTAGAAATTTTGCCTTACATAATGTTCAGATAAGTATTCGGAGCCTATGAAAATATAAGCGAAAAGTGCTAATGATTGGCTCTGAATATTAAACCAACTTACATTTTGCTACTTATTTTTTCTAATGACCGTTTTGGGTTTAATAAGTAACTATCGTGTTGATTGTCATTTGATTGTGCTTATTATAGACGCTGAAAGCGTCTCCTTTTAGTAACCGTAGGTCGGAACGACCTGCGGAAAATACATCATCAACAAGCACTCTAAAGGAGTGCCCCATCTTTCGCAATACGGGCGACCCATTTCAGGGTCGATAATAATCTATTCTTATGTCCGCAGATCCTACGGATGCTGCGGTTACTGAGCGGAGACGCTTTCAGCGTCTTTTTGAAAAAACATTGTTAATCTGGATTGTAATCAACGGCTTTTAGCTGACCGAAATTATCTTTGTCAATTTCCATCTGATAAAATTTAATATTCTCACTTTTTAAATTGCCTTTCTCATCATTTATTTTAACTGTTTTATCTTTTAGTATTTTATGAATTGTTTTTTTATCTTCGTCAGAACATTTTATTCCAAAATATATTGCTTCTATGCAGTTCGGAGCATCAATTGTTGTGTAGTCTCCTTTCCCATTTACATCATAGTAAAGTAAGCGGAGTTCGTTTTCGTATTTCCAAACTTCACTTTTTAAGAAGAATGCATCATTGATTGGTGCTCCTTCTTCTGGTTTTTTATGTGAGAATTCTTTTTTTAATTTATCGTTATTATATTCAATGTCTTTAAAAAATGCTACTTTTTGTGAATTATCATTATTTATCTGTGATAAATCAAATGAAGAGAAGTTGTATCTTATACAAATTCCTTTGTGAGAATCTGCATAGTGGGGCCACATCAGTAAATTAAGGAATTCGTTTCCTGATATAGTTTGTTTCTTTTCATTTTTGATTAATTCTGTTTCTTCGTCTTTCTTATATGGTAATTTGGTATTACTTGTGAAACAAGCAATCTTTACACAATCTTTAAATGTTGTTTTTGTAATTTCGTCTGTTTTTTCTTTTAGTGGACAATCTATAGGATCGTTATATTGATATGGTGATGTTAAATTTATTTTGTCATTAATCAATGCTTGGTATAAGTATGTTGTGCATTTTCTAAAAGAATACGCTGTGGTTGGTATATAGCAAGATTGTGGTTGGGATAATAAGACATAGTAATTGGACATTTTTTTAGCTTCTATGTGCTTGTATTCGTATGTTTTTCCTTGTGCTTTCCAACAAGAACCAAGTGCCACATACATAAACCTTTTTATCCAATTAAGATGTTGTGGAATGTCGTTTATTTTTTTGTATTTAATGTTTGTATTTTTTATGTTTTTTGAGAAATCTGAAATTAGCTTGTCTGTATATTTAAGGCATTCTAAATCATTTGATAACATTAAGGCGTTAACAAGTGTATAGATGGCAAAACCATATTCTATTAATATGTCTATTTTTACATTTTCATGAATGATAAAATCCCATTTACAAGAAAGTTTGTTTTCATCAATATTTACTGTCTTATTTATAAATAGCTCAAAAATTTTACATTTTTTATTAAACTCTTTGATTGTTTTCTTGGCTTTTTCAACCAGTTCTTTTGCTTCTTTATTTCCCTCTTCTGCAGCTTTGATTATATTTGGTGTTGGTTCGTTTTTAAGGGGGCTATTATTATAAAAAAAGCAATTTCTTTTAAGGAATTCCTCAAGTTCATTAACCATCTGCTGTGTTACAATCTGTTCCATCGTTTTTAATAATTTTGGTTATTCGCACAAAAATAAACAAAAATCAAAAAAGTCCAAGTAGAATATAAAAGAAAAAACGAGCTGAATTTTATATAATCCAGCTCGTTTATATGTGAATGTGGTTAAGTGCTTATCCTTCTATAGCCGCTTTTAGTTGTTCGAGAGCCACCTTTAGTGTTGCCCTCGGACAGCCGGCGTTGAGGCGCATGAAGCCTTCGCCTTGCTTGCCGAAGATTCTACCGGAGTTGAGGGCAAGACCGGCCTTGTCGGTAAACAACCTTTCGAGGTCGCGGTGGGGGAGGTTGAGCGCGCGGCAGTCGAGCCATACCAGATAGCTTGCCTGCGGTCGCACAGGCTTTATTGCCGGGATGTTCTCGTGGCAGAAATCCTCGATAAAGCGGATGTTTTCTTCGAGGTAGACAAGCATCTCTCTGCGCCACATCTCGCCTTGGCTTAGTGCTGCTATGGTTGCAACGGGCGCGAACATTGTAGGTTCGTTCAGTTCGTTGGCTTCGAGCCAGCCGTAAAATTTGCGGCGCAAGTCATCGCTTGGCACTATTGCCCAACTGCTTATCACTCCGGCTATGTTGAAGGTCTTGGTTGGGGCTGAGAATGTTATGCTTACTTCTGCCGCCTCCTTGCTAACGGTGGCGAAAGGCGTGTGCTTGTGTCCGAAGATGGCGAGGTCGCAATGAATCTCGTCGGACACCACGATGAGGTTGTGAGTCTTGGCAAAGTGAGCCAGACGGACGAGCGTTTCTCTGTCCCACACAATGCCGCAAGGGTTGTGCGGGTTGGCGAGGATGAGCAGACGGCATTTCTCGTCGCACACTTTTTCAAGATTGTCAAAATCCATCTCGTAACTCTTGAGCGAGCCGTCGTTATTATAGACAGGCTTCAGCGGATTCCATACCACCTCGCGCTTGTTGCCTTGCGCCGTGAGGAAGAACGGATGGTAGACTGGCGGCTGTACGATGACCTTCTCGTCTTCTTTAAGAAACACGTTGATAATCATTCCTATGCCCTTGACGATGCCCGGCACGAACGACAGCCATTCGTCTTTTACGTCCCACTGGTGGTGGTCGAGAATCCACTTTCGGATTGTGCTCTTGTACTCGGGTGGCGTTATGGTGTAGCCCAGAACCGGAGTGTCGGCTATCTGCTTTGTTATCGCCTCCTTAATAAAATGCGGAGTCTCCCAGTCCATGTCGGCTACCCACAGCGGCAGCAGGTTGGGGTTACCGTATCGTTCGTTCAAGGCATCCCATTTTAGTGAGTTTGTTCCCCTTCGGTTAATTTCATTATCAAAATTGTACATATTGCTATAAAGTGTTAATGTTGTTCGTTGAATATGATGCAAAAGTATAACAATAATGATAATTTGAATAATGCAAAATGTTAATTTTTAGGTGGTTAGATGAATATACCATAAATATGTTATGCCATATTACCCCACAAATGCGATTGTGTGATTTTGAACAACCCGCTACCTTTGCAAACGTAAACCAACATATATTTAGGCGTATGAAGACAAAGAGTATTTTCGCATTCACGGTAGCCGTATTTTTATCAGTTTCGGCATTTGCAGTAGGCGGTGGCGCAGGCAGCACAACATTCACTATAAAGACAAGCAAGGTAGGACGTTCGCTCGTTGAGGCTTGGACAAAGGCTTATATGGCAGAGCATCCCGAAGTAAACATTCAGATAGTAGGAACAAAGGCGGCAGATGCCGACCTGACACTAATAAACCACAAGGAAAAGAACCAGAAGGTAGCCTATGTTGCACGATACGCCCTTCTGCCCGTAACAACGTCGGGCAACCCTCTGCTGGGCGAGATTGATAAGAAATCGTGGGGCAGCAAGGATTTGAAGGAACTTTTCTTCACAGCCGACGAACTTGACGATGACTTTGCCGACGACGACAAGCAGAAGAAAGGCAAGAAGATAACCGACCGCCTTAACGTGGTGAGCGGAGCAAACTCAACATCGTCGGCATCTTCGTTTGCCGCCTTCTTCGGAAGAAACACAGACAACATAAAGGGCGAGAAGATTGCAGGCGACGACCTCTATCTTCTGAGCGCGATAAACGACGACAAGACGCTCGTAACCTTCAATAGCCTTAACTATCTTTACGATACCGACAGCCGCCAGCTGAAGAACAACCTCCACATCTTTCCGCTTAGCGTGAAGAAGGAGATTGGCGATGCTCTGAAATCGGGCAACCTCGACAATGTGATTGTGGCACTCGAAAAGCAGCAGTCCGACGTTATTCCGGTAGACAACATCGGCTTTGAGTACCGCAATCTTACCGATTCGGAAGAGCAGTTTCTGAAATGGGTGGCATCCGAAGGACAGCAGTTCAATAACCAGAACGGATTCTTGAAACTGGTTGATAATCAGTAGTAACAAAAACAGAATTGAGCAATATAATGATGGTAGGAAGATTTTTGATTACAGCAGCGTTTGCCGTAGCGACTACGGTTGCAAGCGCACAGAAGATAACCGGAAAGGTGGTTGATGCCACCACCGGAGAGAGCATTATTGGTGCCACCGTTAAGTACGGCACGGCATCGGGTGTAATAACCGATGTTGACGGCGCATTTGCCATCGACGTGAAGAAACTGCCGGTAAAGCTGAGCATAAGCTACACAGGCTACCGACAGCAGGAAATAACCGTCTACGACGATGAGGAGAGCATAAATGTGAAACTTGCCGAGAAGCGAAAGGTGCTCGACGAGGTAGTGGTGATTGGCTACGGAACGCAGAACCGCACGCAACTCACAGGCTCGGTAACATCTGTAAAGAGCGACATTTTTGAGAAGAGCCTTTCAACATCGCTCGATGGTGCGCTCGGCGGACAGGTTGCCGGACTAAACGTAACGGCAGCCAGCGGTCAGCCCGGCGCGGCAAGCAGCATCCGCATCCGCGGCGGAAACTCGGTAAATGCCAGCAACGAGCCTCTGTATGTTGTCGACGGCTTCATCTATTTCAAAGACTCTGAAGGCGGAAACACCGGTCTGGGAGCGATAGAGAGCAGCCTCAATCCGCTTTCTACAATAAATCCAAATGATATTGAGAGCATCGAAGTGCTCAAGGATGTGAGTGCAACAGCCATCTATGGCTCGCGAGGAGCAAACGGCGTAATCATCGTAACAACTAAAAAGGGCAAGGCCGGCGACAAGAAGGCGCACATCAACTACGGATTCAGCGCAGGTGTGAGCATCGTAGGCAAGAAACTCGATTTGCTTAACGCCTCAGAGTGGGCGCAGTATCAGAAGGACTACTGGAGCAACAAGGGCGGATATACCGACGAGCAGATAAGCGCGCTTGGCAAGGGAACAGACTGGCAGGATGCCGTTCTGCGCACCGCCTTTCAGCAGAACCACGAACTGAGCATCAACGGCGCATCGGACAAGAGCCGATATGCCTTCTCGGTAAACTATACCGACCAAGACGGCGTTATTGTAAACTCCGGATTTGACCGCTACAACTTTCATGCCAACGTTGAGTGGGACTTGCAGAAGAATCTGAAATTCGGCTTTAATGCCACCTACGGCCGAAGCCGTCAGCGTGGACTAACTACAACGCAGTCTGCCGTCTTCAACTCGTCGCCATATTCAGCCGGAATAACAAACAGTTTTGTCTATGCCTTGCTGATGCCTCCGGTAATAAGCGTGTACAATGCCGATGGTTCGTACAACTTTGTTAACCCTTACGAATATGCTTATTTTGCCATCGGCGACCACGCTGCCAATCCGCTCTATGACCTGAAGGAGAGTGTTGCCGAGAATATCGACAACTACCTTTTGTCGAGCGTGTGGACGAGCTATCGCATAGGCGATTTTCTGTTGAAGGCATCGGTGGGCTATAACAACGACAAGATTACGCAGAACTACTTCTCGGGCGCATACACATCGCTCGGACTTGCAACCGAGGGTGTTGGCGGCATCGGAAACCGAAATTCAGACATCTGGCAGCAGGAATATACCGTAAGTTACAACAAACAGATAGATAACGACAACGACATCGACGCTCTGGTGGGCTACACCAAGCAGAATACCGCATCTAATTTCAGTTCGATACGAACCAACCATTTTACTAATGAGACGCTGAAGCACAACAATCTGGGCGACGGCTCGGGCATTTATCCGCCAGTTACGGGCATAAGCGAAAGTTCGCTAAACAGTCTTATCGCCCGCGTGAACTACACGTTCAGAAATCGCTACAACGCTACGGCAACGCTCCGTGCCGACAATTCGAGTCGTTTTGCAAAGAGTCACCGCTGGGGATATTTCCCTTCGCTGGGCTTGTCGTGGAACGTTGAGCAGGAGAAATTCCTTGCATCGGTAAAGGCAATCGACAATCTGAAGGTAAGACTCTCGGGCGGCGTTGTGGGCAATCAGGAGATAAGCGACTATGCTTTCTCAACATCTTATTCAACAGGCTCGTATGCAGGCTCTTCGAGTTATGCAAAGGGCAACGCATCGAACGATAACCTGAAGTGGGAGACAACGGCAAGTTACAATCTCGGCTTTGACCTTGGTTTGCTGAAGAACCGCATAAACATTGTGTTCGATGTTTATTACAAGAAGACGAGCGACCTTCTGCTCGATGTACCGATGGGCTTTTCGAGCGGCGTGAAGACTCAGCTTCAGAACGTTGGAAACGTTGTGAACAAGGGCGTTGAACTTGCCATAGACGGCACGCTGATAAACAAGCGTCGCATATCGTGGACGGTGAGTGCCAACATTGCGCACAACAGCAACAGCATTACCGATATGGGCACGAGCAATAACATAATTCAAGGCTCGGACAATCAGCAGATTCTGCGACGTGGCGAGGCTCTCGGCTCGTTCTACGGGCTGGAGTTTGCCGGCATCGTTCAGCAAGACGAGGATGTGAGCAAGCTGCCGACAATAAACGGACAGACACCGAAGCCAGGCGATGTTAAGTTTGTAGATGCCGACCATAACAACGTCATCAACTCCGACGACCGCCAGATTCTGGGCAGCGTTCAGCCTAAGCTAACTTACGGACTGTCGTCGCAGTTTACCTACCGCGGATTTGATGCGTCGGTTTCCTTTGCCGGAAACTATGGCAGCAAACTCTACAATGCTCTTGGCAGACGACTGGAGCAGACGGGCGATTCGTACAACGTGCTCTCTACCGTAAAAGACTCGTGGACGGCAGCCAATGGCGGAAACACTCTTCCGCTGGCAAGCACAACGCGCCAGTTATCGTACATAGACAGCCGATATGTTCAGAGCGCATCTTATCTGAAGCTTAAGAACATAACTGTTGGCTACCGTCTGCCGTTGCCAAAGTCGTTCCCTGTTGGCATTAGGGTTTATGGCACTGCAAGCAATCTGTTTACCATAACACCTTACAAGGGCTACGACCCCGAGGTTAGCAGCGGAACAGACAGCGGAGCATATCCGTCATCGCGCACCTTTGTGGCTGGAGTGAACTTTACTTTGTAATTTACATAGATTTGCTTAAAAATATCGGCATCTTTGCAGATTGTTGCAGAGGTGCCGATTTGGGATAAATTTGCTGCTCGAGCATCCTATTGCT
>JAEEGF011089912.1_pt1 | contig 12351 bp, 8 predicted proteins | sample 9134171 | NCBI WGS metagenome assembly JAEEGF01 (sample SAMN16246542, study PRJNA631951) | gut metagenome | biome: gut microbiome; feature: rumen; material: AP-attached | host: Bos | place: Iran: Karaj | collected 2018-10 | reverse complement strand
CGCCATCGCCACCTCCTCGCTCATCCTCTGGGCAATAGGCCCGGACAACAACTCGAGCGAGTGGCTGAAACTGTTCGACGCAAGTCGTTTCAGCGAGTCGTACGAGTATCGTAAAATAGTTAGGAAAATCATGAACCCCAAGGACTGATTGCATTATGCTGATAGAAACACTCACATGGCTGTATTCGCTGTTTGTACTGACTTTCATCGTCATTATCGTTGTGGTCAGGCGCTGCTCGAAAGTGCGCGTATGGATCAAGATGCATCCCAAATCCAGACAGCCTTTGACTGAGATAGGATACCTCGACATGAACGGCGACCACACGGCAGGGGAGGTGCACCTCTCTGGAAGCGGATCAAAAATCCCCATCGGTAGAGTCATCGTTGATGGCCAGTCGAAAAAGAATATCGGATCGGTGGAAGTGCTGACTTCCGATATCGAAGACGAGACCGAGAAACCCCGCTATGTGCAATGCGGTTACATCAGCTTTGAACGGGATGCCGTAGTTGATGAACTTGGTTATATCTACCGCCAACAAAAAGGCAGACGGAAAAAAGAACTCATCGGCTATTGCGCCCGCCCATCCGACCCTGAGACACCATCCATCGAAGGTGAACGCAGCTGGAAGACCCTTTGGCTCGTCAAGACATTGAATGCCTATTACGGAGAACCCGACAAAGTAAAGAAGGAACGTCTTTTACAACAGAACACCGCAGTGTTTATCGGAAACGATGCTGGAGCACCTGAAGAACCTTCCGAAACATTTGAATTTACTGACAACAAGCATGATTCCCCGGCTTTCTGGGAAGTCGATAACACCAACGACCAAGACCTCCCTGCCGAATCCAATACTCCGGCAGAACATGAACCAGTAATAGAACCGGAGCCTGTCTCTGAACCGGAGCCTGTCTCCGAGCCTGAAACGCCAGTGGATCCTGAGGTCCCTGTTGAGACAGAGGATACTGAAACCGCACCAGCGAAAACGGAGGACGAGGGTAAAAAGAAAAAGGAAAAGAAGAAAAGAGAGAAGAAGCTAGTAAAGGAACCTGCAGCTATATGCTACTATACTGGATTCCACAGCACCATTGACGGAGGTTTGTCGTCAGAGGCTCGAGCTTGTGCCTATGCTTTGCTGGGTGAAGACCGCCAACCCCGGAGATACTCTGAATACTATCGGGAACATCCCTACGGCTGGAAAGACACCGCCTTGCTGACCTCATTCATTTATTCCATCTTGTTCCTCGTACTTTATACAGTCAACACAGGTGTGCTTCAAATGCCCCTGATAGGTGACGATTTCCGAGCTGTCGGTATTCTTACGGCCTGTTATTTTGTGCTTTGGGCCTTGGTGCGACTCATCAAGATTGACAGGATTGAAAACTCCAACTCGTTCCAAAGCAAGTTGGATCTTTTCAACAAGAACCTCAATCTGGGTCTCTTTAACATCGCTATCATCATACTGGCACTCTTGGCCGGTTATGCCACAATCCACTATTACGACTACGACTTGCTTCCAATGATCTTCGCCATTGCCTTCGGTGTGGCGATTAACATGACCCTTTATGGGGCCAACAAACCTTGGTATGTTTCTTCCTCGTATCTCGAAGACGAGGAACATGAGGACGGCGATTTGTCAGAGGTGAAGAACCCCGATGGCGATATTGCCCGGTCCTACGAATGGGATCTTGACCCGCTCTATGCCCGACAAAAACTCCATGGCGACTTGAACCTCTATTTTTCCGAGAGGGACATTAAGGCCATGCGGCAATGCAATCCTTTCTTCGCCCAACGCAAGGATAAGTCCGACAAGACTTATATCACTGAGATGTACAGCTTCCTCATCGAGCACAAACCCATGCTTGCCCGTGTGAGATATATAGCTGCGTATATCAATCGCATAGCGCAAAAACAGGGGCTGACAACATTGGAGAAGATACAGTTTACCCTCGACTTTGTCCAGGAACCCAATATCCAGTTCAAGAACAACCGCGACTGCCAGGCAATCAACTATTATGAGAACTACATCCGTTTCCCCGATGAGACATTGTATGACAAGGAAGGTGACTGCAACAGCAAGTCGCTACTGGCTTCGATGCTGTTTCATGTGATGGGTTACAATGTGCTGTATATGTCATCCAGGAAGTTCCAACATGCCGCCATAGGCATCGAGGTCTCACTGGTCAACCTGATTGAAGGGGAGTATTTCAGCATGGACAAGATAGAGAAACTCACCATTCTTGAAAATGGCAAGCGTTACATCTATTGCGAGACTACGGGCGACCGTTTCACCATCGGCGCCACCATGGAAGGCATGAGCCTCGACGACTTTGAGGACAAAGTGCTTCTTCCATTGGATGAAGACGGCATGGAAGACGACGCCATCCTCCTCAACGATGACAAAACTTGTTTCTACAACTGGACACTCGATTCGGAACGAGGGATCAGGCTCGAAGGTAAGTTCTCCCTTGACTTCTCGAATACGAGAATTGAAGACCTGAGGTCTGTCAACCCGTTCCAAGATTACGGGCACAACGGCAATACCTATGAGATGAACATCCGCAGTATGTTCCAGTATCTCTTTGAGGAAAGCAGCCGTATGGAGAAAGTGAATATGCTGGCCGACTATATTAGGGCAGTTACCGAGAAAGCCGGTTGCAATGAAGTGGATACCTTGCAGTTTGCGCTCGACTTTGTGCAGGCTCCCAACATCGAATACCGTCTCGATGCGGAAAGCGTCAGCATTGATCGCATGCGAGAGTATATGCGCTTCCCCGATGAGGTGCTTTACGACAAGGAAGGCGACTGCGACTGTAAGTCGTCACTCATGGCCGCCTTGTTCCATGCCTTGGGTCACAACGTCTTGATCATGCTATCCGAACAGCGTGGACACGCCGCCATCGGGTTGGAATTCCGTGAGGAATGGCGTGACTTGATTCAGGTGAAAGATGTCGATTCGGTGCTGTTTGTCCACAATGGCCGCCGTTACCTCTATTGCGAGACCACAGGCGACGGATTCCGCATTGGACATATGATCGAAGGAGATATAAAACAGAATTATGATAGAATCGTTGAAATAATGATATGAGAAGCAAATACGGAACGACATTACTAACAATAGCCCTCTTGTTCCTTGTCATCGCATTGGTGGTGGGAAAGGTCTACGACATTGGATTGCACCGTCCACCGCTGAAGTATGCCAACATCCCTGATGTCACCAAGGAATACCTTCGAAGCCTCGACCGTAACAACCGAGACCAAGGAATCACTGTTTCTGATGTCGGACCTTTCGACTGGGACAATAACACCGACTTGGGTCAAGATAAGCATACGCTGAACCCTTTGGACAAAGATCAGGACCAGGTTCGGAGTGGCTGGCAACAAGTTGAAAACGCGAATTTTATCGTGTATTATGAGTTCGATGAAGACGCTCTGTGGCAAGGTCATGCCTTAGATGTGTTGCGTGTGGCCCAGGAAACCATCGAACCGCTGAAGGAACTCTTTGGGGTGTATTTCTATCCTTCCACCGTGAATGGACGTCGTCTTGCCCTCTATCTTCCCAGTACCTCGGGCAAATACAAGGAAACCACTTGCCAACTGCTGGAACAGCCCAACTACGATATCACCAACGTGGCAGGCGTCACCATCATCCAAGTCGGCCCCTTGGGCTGCTTGACACGTGGCATCGTACTTAGCCCTGATGTTTTTGAGGTCCCAAGCGACCATATCAATGGATTTGTCAAGGTGCTCCAGCATGAAATGAACCACTACGTGTTCTTCACTGCCTTGAACTATAATAATGACGTTCACCACTATCTTTGGATCAGTGAGGGCATCGCCGAGTACTTCTGCCGCAGGCACAACGGGCATCAGGTCAGAGCCTCCGACTCCATCAATTTCATCAGTACCAACTGTGACCTCAATGGAGAATTCACCATGGAGGCCTCCTACTGGGCGGGAGAGTCGTTCTTCAATTTCATGGAGGAATACAAAGGAAAAAACACTGTCAAGAGGTTCTTGCAGAATGCCTACCAGTGCTCTACTGACAGTGTTTTTATCAACATGGGGATGCCAGCGCCACAATTGCATCAAGAGTGGATCGAAGCTCTTGAGTTGCCTGCAGTTGACTCCTTAGACTTTGAGAATAGCCTCGGCAACAGTTTTTCCTAAGTTGTAAAGCTTATCCCAATCTTCCTCGCGGATGGGGGCACCTTTCACTTCGACGTTTTCGGCGACGAGGTTCCATTGGCCTTCCTCGGCATATTTGGCTAGGGTCTTCACACCACCACCGCTCCAACTCATGCCGCCGAAGATGCCAAAGCACTTGCTTTTCGGCTTGAACTCGTTGATCTCGTGGGTCAAGAGGTTCATGTTGGGGAACATGTTGGCATAGTGGGCGCAGGCTCCGATGATGACGCCTTTGTACTTCCAGATGTCGCTCATGATGAACGAGATCTCGGTTTTGGCCACGTCATACACCTTCACCTCCTTGATACCAGCCTCGGCGGCGCCACGGGCCACGATGTCGGCCATCACGCCGGTGTTGCCGTGCATCGAGCCGTAGACGATGACGACGCCTTCTTCGCCTTCGTGCTTGCTCCATTGGGTGTATTTGCCGATGACCCAAGCAGGGTTGGAACGCCATACCAGGCCGTGCGACGGGGCGATCATCTTGATCTCCAGTCCGCCGAGTTTCTCGATGGCTTTTAGGGCTTGCATCGCCATCTTGCCGACGATGTTGGCATAATAGCGGCGCATGTCGTCTTCATAGAAAGCGAGGTTTACTTGGTCGTCGAAGATGCCGCCGTTCAGGGCGCCGAAGCCGCCGAAGGCATCATTGCTGAACACGATGCCGTTGGCTTGCTCGTAAGTCACCATCGACTCTGGCCAGTGAACCATGGGCACCATGAAGAATTGTAGGGTATGGGTGCCGAGACTCAAGGTCTCGCCTTCAGCCACTACTTTCTTGTTCTCGATGGGACCATAGAAGGCCTCGAGAGGGGCGAAGGTTTTGGCATTGCCCACCACCTGGGCTTCAGGCCATTCACGAAGCACAGCCGCAATGCTACTGCTGTGGTCGGGTTCGTCGTGATTAATAATAAGGTAATCGACCTTGCGGCCTTGCAGCACTGACTTCACCTTGAAGAGATATTCCTCGATAAAGCCAGCCTCGACAGGGTCGATCAAGGCCACCTTCTCATCGACGATGAGGTAGGAGTTGTAGGAAACGCCATTGGGCAGTTCCATGTGGTTTTCAAAAAGATCGGTGCGGCGGTCGTTGACGCCGACATAGAAAATATTGTCGGTAAGTTTGATTTGATTCATGTTAGTTGTTATTGGACTTTGTTTTGGAGTCTCCGCGTCGAATATCTCCACAAACTCCTCCTTGCCGTGTTTGCACAAGGGACATTCGATGTCGTCGGGTAGAAAATCGCCTTCATAAATGTAGCCGCACACCTTGCATTCCCAGCGGCGCTTTCCGTTGCTGGGCTTTGGGGTCTGGGGCTTGGGCTTGATGTGGTTTTGGTAATAATCGTAAGTCACCGAAGGCTTGTCGGAGAGCACTTGGGCGTCGAGCACATCGGCGATGAACATGGTATGTGTTTTAAAGTCTATACTATTGTTGACTTTACATGCCAAAAATGCATTGGTGTATTTCGGGATATAGAGGACTCCGTTGACGGCGCGGTGCTCGGCTTCGCAGTTGGCGAATTTGTTCACCGTGCGTCCCGACTGGAAGCCGAAATGTTCGAAGACGAACATCGGAGTCTCGGTGGTCAGTATCGAGACGTTGAACACGCACGAGTTCATGATGAGCTCGTGCGTGTAGTTGCCTTTGTTGACGGTGACAGCGATCTGCAAGGGGTTGCTGGTGACCTGCGTCACCGTGTTCACGATGCAGCCGTTGTCGATGTCGTTGTGACGGGTGGTCAGGACATAAAGTCCATAACCAATGTTGAATAATGCACTGGTGTCCATTATTCCATCACGGAGAAGCTGTCCTTGCCGATGCCGCAAAGCGGGCAGTGCCAGCTGTCAGGGATTGCTTCAAAAGGAGTTCCAGGGGCGATGCCACCATCGGGATCGCCGACTTCCGGGTCGTAGACATACCCGCAAGCGTCGCAAACGTACTTTTTCATATCTCTAAATTCTAAATTATTAATTTAAATTAAAAGTTCTCAGCCTTGATTTGGAAATAGGACTGTGGGTGATTGCACACGGGGCACATCTGGGGGGCTTTCTTGCCGATGACGATGTGGCCGCAGTTGGAGCACTGCCATACCATGTCGCCGTCGCGTGAGAACACGATGCCGTCTTCGATGTTTTTGAGGAGTTTGAGGTAGCGGGCTTCGTGTTCCTTCTCGATTTTACCGACGAGATCAAACAGCACGGCGATCTTGGTGAAACCTTCCTCACGGGCGGTCTTGGCCATGCCGGCGTACATGTCGGTCCATTCGTAGTTCTCGCCTGCGGCAGCGTCTTTCAGGTTGGTGGCGGTATCCGGCACATCACCGTCGTGGAGCAGCTTGAACCAGATCTTGGCGTGTTCCATCTCGTTGCGTGCGGTCTCCTCGAAGAGGTCGGCAATCTGGTTGTAACCTTCCTTGCGGGCCTTGGAGGCGTAATAGGTGTACTTGTTGCGGGCTTGTGACTCGCCTGCGAAAGCAGCCATCAAATTGGCTTCAGTTTTTGAACCTTTTAATTCCATAGTTTTAATGAATGATTAATTAAATTTATTTGTTGCTGTTTTTTGTATTTTTCTAACTTTTATCTTTTATCTTTTATCTCTTATCTTTTATCTAATGCTGAATTGCCATCAATCTGATGTATTTAAGCAATGTCTCGCACCAACTCGAGTCTCCTGGGAGTTGGTAACGCGCGTTGCCTTTCGGGTCGGGGGTGAAGATGGTCTCGCCGGTGGGGGTGAGAGTGACCCATCCGCGTTCCGAGATTTGGTAGATGGCCTCGTCGCCTTCCACGGCGTTGATCACTGCCAGGGGGTCCCACATCTTTTGGAACTTGTCCTCCACGAGATACTGGTAAATCCACTTGATGGGGTGGACGTCGGTCCAGTTGAGGTCGTTGATGATCTGTTCGGCTGAGTAGTAGAGCGGGTCTCCCACTTCGCCTGGGGAGAACACGAGTTCGATGTCTTTAGGTAGCAGTTCGAAGAACTTGAGAGAGAAGTCGATGGCAGCGGTGAAGTTGTAGTCGTGTTCGAACGAGTCGCCGAACACGCCGCCCATCATATAGATGTTCTTGACCTTTTGTTCCACCAGGTCGACGCCGTTCAGGGGTGAGAACTCGTCGGGTCCCGATTGCAGGAGGCGTGACAGGCAGGTGACGAAACCCACGGAGACCACGGTCACTGATTTGTCGGGTTGTTCGGCGAGCAGTTTGCGGTAGAGCTTGTAACCATCCAAGTAGGTTCCGTTGTCGCCCACGGTGCGTTTGAACAGGAGGTTGGCATCGATATCACGCGCGTAGGCCATGTTATGGTAGGGGATGAAGACACGGGGGGCCTTCACACCAGTCTGTTCAAGGCCGATGGGGATGTCAGGGTAGCCGTAGTAGTTGTTCATCACGTCCACGGCGTCGGCGTTAGCGCGGTTCATGCGGTCGACAACCACGCCGAGCAGGGTGCAGCGTTTCATGTCCATGTAGCGGTACAGCATCATCAGTGCGAAGAGGTCGTCGGTGGAGCTGCCCATGTCGCAATCGTAGATGATGCGGATATCATGTTGCTCGTAGTTCGACTTCACGTTGATGCCCTTGGCGCAGGAATAAACGGTGTGTTGGCCGTTCTCACGGGCGAAGACGATGGCCGCGGCGAGGCTGTCCTCGGGGAATGAGCGGTTGCTGTCGAAATAATAGTCTCCCTCCTCGGGATTATACCACCCACCCACCAGGTTATCATGTTCACGGGCGTGCTTGATCACCTTACGGATGCTCCTGCGGCTGAAGCTGTTTTGGGTTTCCTTGTAAGAGACTATCAGTCCCTCATTGGGCAGTTGCATCGTGTTAAGGTCCAAGGTGAAGCCTTCGGGATGAATTTCGCCCATGACATAGATGACATCGGCCAACTTCTTATCGGAGATTTGGAGCTTCTTTCCCTCGGGTTTTTGCGCAAAACCCGATTGGACTGCCAACCCAGCAAGAAGGATAAATAGGATAAAGCGTTTCATAATCTTCTTTACTTTTATCTTCTTTAATGCTGAATTGCCATCAATCTAATGTATTTGAGAACCATGTCGCACCATACGGCATCTCCGGGATATTGGTAGCGGGCGTTGCCTTTGGGGTCGGGGGTGAAGATGGTCTCGCCACGAGGTGTGAGGGTCACCCAACCGCGTTCGGAGAGTTTGTAGAAGTCGTCACCTTCAACGGCATGGAGCACTGCTTGGGGGTCCCACATCTTTTGGCCGGTGTCGCAGTTGAGGAACTGATAGATCCACTTGATGGGGTGGACGTCGGTCCAGTTCATGTCGGCGATGACGGTCTCGGGACGGTAGTCGAGCGGGTCGCCCACTTCGCCGGGGGAGAAGAGGATGTCGACTTCTTTGGGGAGCAGCTCGAAGAACTTCAGGGAGAAGTCGATGGCTGCCTTGAAGTTGTAGTCGGGCTCCACGGCTTCGCCGAACACACCGCCCATGGCGTAGATCTCCTTGACTTTGGCACGGACCAGCTCCACGCCGTTGAGGGGTGAGTATTCATCGGGTCCTGACTCCAGCAGGCGGGCCAAAGAGGTCACGAAGCCGATGGAGGCGATAGTCACCGAGTGGTCGGGCTGTTCACTGAGGAGCTTGCGGTAGAGTTTGTAGGCCTCCATATAGGTGCCGTCGTCGCCCACGCTGCGTTTGAACATTGGCTCGGCCTCGGTGGTGCGGGCGTAAGGGGCGTTGTGATAGGTGATGAACACGTGCGGGGTCTTCACGCCCTGGGTCTCCAATCCGATGGGGATGTCGGGATAACCATAGAAGTTGTTCATCACATCGACCACGTCGGCGTTGGCTTTGCCCATGCGGTCGACAATCACGCCCAACAAGTTGCAGCGCTTCATGTCCATATAACGATAGAGCATCATCAGAGCGAAGAGATCGTCGGTGGAACTGCCCATGTCGCAGTCGAGGATGATGCGGATGTCTCTTTGTTCATAGTTCGACCAGATGTTGATATCCTTGGATGCCACATACACCGTGTGTTGGTCGTTGGCGCGGGCAAACTCCACGGCGGCTGCCAGGCTGTCTTCAGGGAAGTAGCGGTTGCTGTCGAAATAATACCTGTCTTCTTCGGGATTGTACCAGCCGCCGACGAGGTTTTGGTGCTCGCGAGCATGCTTGATGACGGCGGGGAGGCTCTTGCGGTCGAAACTGTTCTGAGTGGCTTTATACGACACATATAGGCCTTCAGTAGGCTGGCGCATGGTGTTCAGATCGAGAGTGAAACCGTCGGGATACATCTGCCCCATGGCATAGATGACATTAACCATTTCTTTGTCGGTGAGTCTCTCTTGTGAAAAACCAAAAGAAACTAAAAAAAGCAATGAGAGTAAAATTCCTGTTTTTTTCATAATGAAAAATGATTTAGTGAACTGACAAAGATATGATTTTTTTTAGAAACGGCAAGGAAAAACCGTATTTTTGCGCACTGAAAAAAAATTGAGATGACGGAATTGAAGCAGGACAAGCCAAAACGTCGTTGGCGAAAGAGGGAAGCAAAGCCCAAGGAGAAGCCGGTATATCTTCCCGAGGGGCATCTCGACGACTTTGTGGCCATCGACTTCGAGGCTGCCAACGCGGCCTTCACCAGTGCGTGCAGCATGGGCCTGGTGATTGTACGCAACAATGAGATCGTGGAGCGATACTACGGTTTGATGAAACCTGTTCCGAACCATTACGACTGGTACAACTCCAAGGTGCACGGCATCAAGAAGGCCGACACTGAGAACGCTCCGCGGTTCCCAGCCTTGTGGAACCAGGTCGTTGACAAGGTCGAGGGACTTCCTTTCGTGGCCCACGGCATGCTGTTCGACCAACATGTGCTTCGGGCCTTGCATGAGCTTTACAAGATGCCCTATCCTGATTATAAGTTCTATTGCACCAACGAGGGCTCCCAGAAATACCTCCCTGACCTTGAGAACCACAAACTTCATACGGTGGCCAAATATTTCGGCTATGAGATGAAGAACCACCATAACGCCCTTGACGACGCCGAGGCGTGCGCGGTCATTGCCATGAACATTTTTTGAATTAGGAATTAGGAATTAAGAATTAGGAATTTAGAGAGTCTCTAAATTCTAAATTCTCAATTTTTAATTTGAAATCAAAAAAATACTTCCTAAATTTGCCCCAACTTAACCTTACTGTCATGTTCGAAATTGTACAAAAGAAAACTTTTGCGGCGGAAACTTACCTGATGGACGTTTACGCCCCCAGAATTGCCCATTCGGCACTGCCGGGACAGTTCCTGATTATCAAAATGGAAGAGAATTCAGAACGTATTCCTCTGACTATCAGTGATTACCAGCGAGTTAAAGGTACTGTGACCATCGTCTTCAAGGCCATTGGTGAGTCTACCAAGAAGATGGCTGAATACCAGGTGGGCGACAGTTTCCACGACATCGTGGGTCCGTTGGGCAAGCCTTCTGAGTTTGCTACCATGACCGCAGAAGAGCTCCGTAAGCGTTCGTTCGTGTTCATCGGTGGTGGCGTGGGCATCGCTCCCATCTTCCCGCAGGTGAAGTGGTTGTACGAACATGGCGCGGTGGCCGACTGCATCATCGGTGCTCGTACCAAGGACCTCCTAATATATGAAAAGGAGCTCTCGGAATACTGCCATCTTTATGTCACCTCCGACGACGGATCCACTGGTCGCAAAGGCCTGGTGACCGACGTGTTGCGTCAGCTGGTGGCCAGCGGCAAGATTTATGACGAGGCGGTGGCTATCGGACCCATGATCATGATGAAGTTCGTCACCAAGACCTGCGAAGAGCTGGGCATCCGTTGTACCATCTCGCTCAACTCGATCATGGTTGACGGCACGGGCATGTGCGGCGCCTGTCGTGTGAGCATCGCAGGTAAGACCAAGTTCACCTGCATCGACGGCCCCGAGTTCCTGGGCAAGGATGTCGATTTCGACGAAGCCATGAAGCGTCAGGCCATGTACAACAACGTGGTGACCCGCAAACAATTGGTCGCAGAGGAGAAAGCCGAAGGCCACGAGTGCCATATCGGTGGCATCTCTGAAGAGACATTCGATAAAAAACATAGAGTTCCCGTTCCGGAACAGAAGCCCGAGGTCCGTGCGCATAACTTCGACGAGGTGTGTCTGGGCTATTCGGCCGACATGGCCATCATGGAGGCCCAGCGCTGCCTCAACTGCAAGAACCCGCAGTGCGTGGCGCATTGCCCCGTCAACGTCAACATCCCCGGCTTCATCGCTCGCGTCGCCCAAGGCGACTTTGAGGGCGCTGCTGGTGTCATCAGCTGCGACTCGGCACTTCCGGCCGTCTGCGGCCGCGTGTGCCCGCAGGAGACACAATGCGAGGGCAGCTGCGTGATGGGCAAGAAGTTCGAGCCCATCGCCATTGGCAAGCTGGAGCGCTTCGTCGGCGATTATGCCATCGAGCACGACTTGCATTTCGATAGCCAGAGCATTCCCAACGGACACAAGGTGGCCATCATCGGCAGCGGTCCTTCGGGACTCACCTGTGCCAAGGATCTGCTCTCGATGGGCTACGACGTCACCATCTTTGAGGCCTTGCATGAGCTGGGCGGCGTGTTGATGTATGGTATCCCGTCGTTCCGTCTGCCTAAAGACACTGTGGTGAAAAAAGAGGTGGAGAGCGTGCGTCGCCTGGGCGCCAAGTTCGAAAAGGACGTGGTCGTGGGTCGTACCATCACCATCGACGAGCTGATGCACCGTGAGGGCTTCGAGGCTGTCTTCGTAGGCTCGGGTGCCGGTTTCCCGATGATGCTCAACGTGCCGGGCGAGAACCTTTGCGGTGTCGTCTCGGCCAACGAGTTCCTGACGCGTAACAACCTGCTCTACGCCTATAAGGATGGCTATGAGACCCCCAATTACGTCGGCAAGAAAGTCGCCGTGGTGGGTGGCGGCAACGTGGCCATGGATGCCGCGCGTACCGCATTGCGTCTCGGTGCCGAGGTGCATATCGTCTATCGCCGCTCCGAGGCTGAGTTGCCTGCCAGAGTGGAGGAGGTGCACCATGCCAAGGAAGAAGGCGTACTCTTCGACCTGCTGACGGCTCCCGTCGAGGTGCTGGGCGATGAAAACGGCTGGGTGAAAGGCTTCAAGTGCGTGAAATGCGAGCTGGGCGAGCCTGACGCTTCGGG
>JAEEGF010291783.1_pt1 | contig 12351 bp, 12 predicted proteins | sample 9134171 | NCBI WGS metagenome assembly JAEEGF01 (sample SAMN16246542, study PRJNA631951) | gut metagenome | biome: gut microbiome; feature: rumen; material: AP-attached | host: Bos | place: Iran: Karaj | collected 2018-10 | reverse complement strand
GCCATTTATCCTGGTTTTCGTAAGCGCCTGGAAGGGAATTGGCTACAACTGCGTTATCTACCTGGCCAGCATCCTTGGCATAGACAGGAGTATTTACGAGTCAGCCTCCATCGACGGAGCTTCAAAGTGGCAACAGATCTTTAAGATCACCATTCCTTTGCTTAAGCCAACCATCATCATGATGACGCTCCTTGCAGTGGGCAGGATCTTCTATTCGGATTTTGGTCTCTTTTACCAGGTTCCCCAGAACCAGGGCGCGCTGTTTAGCGTAACAAACACCATTGACACCTACGTGTACAGAGGACTTCTTGAGCTTGGGGACATGTCCATGTCGTCGGCCGCAGGTCTCTATCAGTCAATCGTAGGATTCATCCTGGTTCTTGGATCTAATCTTATTGTAAAAAAGATCGATCCGGACTATGCGCTGTTTTAAGCAAAGGCTAAGAGGTGATTTTAGATGAGGACTAGAGAAGAGAAAAGATTTCAGATATTTGCTCATGTGGTGATGATCATTTTGTCGCTAACAGCAGTGGTTCCGTTTATTTTGCTTGTTATTTCGTCGTTTACAGACAACGACGTACTTATCGCAAACGGATACTCTTTTACACCGGCAAAATGGAGCATCTACGCCTATGAGTATATTTTCAAGACAGGTAATTCAGTGCTGCACGCATACTGGATATCAATCTGCCTTACTGTTGTGGGAACAGCGCTGGCTCTTTCCATAACAACGCTCCTTGCATATGCGCTGTCAAAGCCGGATCTGCCAGGCAGAAATGTGTTCATGTTCCTGGTTTTCTTTACACTTCTGTTCAACGGTGGTCTGGTTCCGACTTACATTGTTTACACAAACATGCTGGGTATAAAGAACAGCTTCCTGGCGCTGCTGATCCCAGGGCTTTTGATGAACGGATTCAATGTAATGCTGATGAAATCTTACTTTAGCAGCAGCATACCACTTGAGATCCTTGATGCAGCATACATTGACGGAGCTACAGAATTTAAGACATTTACCAAAGTTGTACTGCCTTTGTCCAAGCCAATAGTGGCTACGATAGGTCTTTTCGCAGGAATCGCGTACTGGAACGACTGGATGAATGGTTATATCTATCTGACCAAGAGAACTGACCTGTATTCCGTGCAGAACCTGCTTAACAGAATGATGCAGAACATCCAGTACCTGTCCCAGAACAGCGCAAGGGTCCAGGACGCTGGCGTTGGACTTGCATCAATTCCTTCAGCATCTGTAAGAATGGCCATGGCAACAGTGGGCGTACTGCCTATTTTGGTGACATATCCCTTCATTCAGGGCAATTTCGTAAAAGGTATCACGCTTGGCGGCGTAAAAGGCTAAAAAGGGGGATTTATGAAGCTTCACATTAACGAAAATCGAGTATTAAGTCATATAGAGCCTGAGGTTTACGGGCATTTCAGTGAGCACCTTGGAAGGTGTATCTACGGCGGTCTCTATGCGGGGGAGAACTCAAAGGTTGCAAACGTTAACGGCATGCGAAAGGACGTGGTTGACGCTTTAAAAGAGATAAGGGTGCCTGTACTTCGCTGGCCTGGCGGCAATTTTGCTGATGAGTACCATTGGATGGACGGCGTAGGCCCAAAGGATAAGAGAAAGAAAATGATAAATACCCACTGGGGCGGCGTTATCGAGGATAACAGCTTTGGAACCCATGAGTATTTCGAGCTTTGCAAGCAGCTGGGCTGCAAGACCTACGTTAATGGCAACGTGGGAAGCGGAAGTGTAAGAGAGATGAGCGAATGGGTGGAGTACATGACCTTTAACGGCGTATCTCCCATGGCTGAGATGCGTAAGGCAAACGGCCACGAAGAGCCCTGGAAGCTTGACTACTTCGGGATTGGAAACGAGAACTGGGGCTGCGGCGGAAACATGACCGCGGACTACTACGGCAACAAATACAGAGATTTCCAGACCTATGTTCGCATCTATGACAGCGAAAAGCCCATCAAGAAGGTGTGCTGTGGTCCTAACGCAGATGATTACAAGTGGACAAAAGAGGTACTGGAGACCTGCTACAGACATCCTGCGCCTCCACAGACCCACGGATTTATGGACGGATTTTCCGTGCACTACTACGTTGTGGTAAATACCTGGGAAAACAAGGGAAGCGCCAAGGAGTTCAGCGAGGAAGAGTACTACAGGGCTGTTCGAAAGGCTTACTACATGGATGACATCATTACTGGCAACGACCACATCCTGTCCCAGTACGATCCTGAAAAGAAGATCGCTATGCTGGTTGATGAGTGGGGCTGCTGGCATGACGTTGAAGAGGGCACCAACCCTGGATTCCTCTATCAGCAGAACTCCATGAGGGATGCGCAGGTTGCGGGAGCAACCCTTAACATCTTTAATAAGCACTCTGACAGGGTCAAGATGGGATGCCTTGCCCAGATTGTAAACGTGCTTCAGTCAGTGATCCTTACTGATGAGGACAAGATGCTCCTTACACCCACATATCACGTATTCCACATGTATAGATTCCATCAGGATGCGGATCTTCTTGACAGCTACCTTGAAGGAAGCGCCCGTGTAGGCCAGGGCGAAGATGAGTGCGACGGCATAAATGAGTCTGTATCTGTTGATAAGGACGGCGTTGTGACAATCACCTTAAACAACGTTGATGCTAAGAACACAGTGGCAGTAGACGTTGATTTCAGGAGGAAAGAGATTGAGAAGGTTGAAGGTTTCGTCCTTACAGGAAACACAACTGACTACAATACTTTTGATAAACCTGACACAGTTTGTGAAAAGAACTTTGAAGATTTTGAGTTTTCTGGAGTTGACCTGAAGGTAAAAATGCCTCCATGCAGCTGCGTGACGCTCAGAGTTTCTCTGAAGAAATAAGATAACGGCTGGTATTTGCTTTTCTATTAGGAGCAGGTACCAGCCTTTTGTGTTTTTTATATCATTACTATTTGTTCAATTATGCGTTATTATATATGTACAGTGAAGTTTTCAAAGGTGTTCTTATAAGGAGACTAAAAATGAAAACGAACAAGGTTATGGCACCAATAGATATAAAGAACAACAAGTATATTTTCTTTCAGATGCTATTCTTTTTGGGATGCATTGCGATAAACTTTATCCTTCCAAGAACCGCGTCGCTATTAAACATCCCTCTATATCTTGATAACGTGGGAACGTTGCTGGCGGCAGTCCTTGGCGGATATCTTCCCGGCATTTTCGTTGGATATTTAAATAACATCATCAACATGAGGGGTAATCCAGGAAACGCCTATTATGTTGTGCTTTCTACCATGATCGCAGCCTGCGGAACCTGGCTTGGCAGAAGGGGATTTTTTGAAAAGATCCACAAGGCCATCCTGACAATCCCTGTATTTGCCTTTATCGGAGGCGCCCTTGGCTCCATCCTTACATACCTTCTCTATGGCTATGGCATGGGCGAGGGAATATCTGCGCCTTTTGCGAGAGCTCTTTTGGACAGCGGCAAGCTAAATGTGTTCTGGGCCCAGATGCTGTCGGATGTGGCCATTGACCTGGTGGATAAGGCCATCACTGTGATCCTGGTATTTGCCATTATCAGGATGATCCCTGAAAAGAAAAAGTCAGAGCTGTGGCTTACAGGCTGGAGGCAGACTCCCCTTAGTCAGAAAGCTCTTTTGGATGTTAAGCACAACGTCACAAGATCTTTTTCACTTAGAAGCAAGATCATCGCCATCATCACGGTTATCATGGTGTGCGTTGCTGTAGTTACCACCATTATCAGCTTCATCCTGTTCCAGATATTTGCACTTAATCAATACACCTACAGCTGCACCAGCGCTGCAAGCCTGGCGGCCAAGGCGGTTGACGGAGATAAGGTCCAGGAGTACCTTGACAAGGGCAGGGCTGCGCCAGGCTACGACCTGGTTGAGGAAAATCTTGAGAGCATCAGAAAAGGTAATCCGGACATTGAGTTTGTCTATGTTTACAGGTTTGAAGAAGATGGAGTGCATGTGGTATTTGACCTTGATACTCCGGAGGTTGCAGGTCAGGAGCCCGGAACTGTCATTGAGATGGAGAGCTACCTTCTTCCTTACAGGGAAGAGTTCCTTGAGGGAAAAGAGATAACGCCTCTTAGGGATGACACCATTTATGGACGTCTTTTGTCCGTTTTTGAGCCTGTTGTAGACTCAAAAGGAAATGTTGTATGCTATGCAGCTGCTGATATCAAGGTCCAGGATATTTTCCTTACGACCCTTAACTATATGACCAAGGTATTTTCACTGTTCATGGGCTTTTATATCTTTATCCTGGCGCTGTGCATATGGCTTGTGGATTATCACCTGATCTTCCCTATTGCAGCCATGACGAGAACAGCCAGGAAGTTTGCCTACGACACTGAGGAAGGCCGAGATCACAGTGTGGAGAGGCTACATAACCTCAGCATTGTGACGGGAGATGAGATTGAAAACCTCTACGAATCACTGTCAAAGACCATTGCTGACACAGTTGGATATCTTGAGGATGTAAAGGCCAAGGGCGAAGAAATTACCCACATGCAGAACGGCCTTATCTACGTTCTTGCGGACCTTGTGGAGAGCAGGGACAAGAACACAGGAGACCATGTTCGTAAGACTGCTGCATATGTGCGGCTTATCATGAGAAAGATGAAGGAAAAGGGCGTCTATGCAGATATCCTTACAGATCCTTTCATAGAAGATGTGGCAAACTCAGCGCCACTTCACGATGTAGGTAAGATCCAGGTTTCTGACGTTATTTTGAACAAGCCAGGGCGCCTTACTGATGAAGAGTATGAGATCATGAAGACCCATACCACCGCTGGTTCTGGTATTATCCAGAGCGCAATGTCACTGGTTTCTGACAGCGGATACCTTAAGGAAGCCAAGAACCTTGCCAACTACCACCACGAGAGGTGGGATGGAAAGGGCTATCCAAGCGGACTTGCCGGGGAAGCGATACCTCTTTCCGCCCGTATCATGGCTGTGGCGGACGTATTCGACGCCCTTGTATCCAAGAGAAGTTACAAGGAGCCATTTACAGTTGAGCAGGCCATGAAGATAATAGAAGAGGGCGAAGGAACCCAGTTTGACCCTCAGATCGCCAGGGTATTTGTGGAATCAGAGGCGGAGGTCCGGGAGATCCTCGAGACCCACGCAGCCATGTTTGATCCTGGCAACTACAACATCGACGACCTGAAAGGACTAGGAAACAACACTTGAACACCAGAGAATCAGTCAGAGAAAATGAGTGTAAATACAAGCTTGCAGAAGCTGTAAAAAGATGCATGAAAACAGTGGCGGTTGAGAACATCACCGTCAAGCAGATAGTGGAAGAGTGCGGCGTTTCAAGGCAGACCTTCTACCGCAATTTTATCGATAAATACGACCTTATCAACTGGTATTTTGACAGGCTCCTTGAGGAGTCCTTTAACCAGCTGGGAAGCGGAAAAACCTTAAGAGAAGGGCTTATCAAGAAGTTCAGATACATTAACGAGGAGAGAATTTTCTTTTCCGCGGCCTTTAAGGTTGATGAGCAGAATAACCTTAAGGACCACGATTTCTACATGATCTACGAGTTCTACTGCGGGCTCATCAGGGAAAAAACAGGGGAGCTTCCCGATAAAAAGACCAGGAAGCTCCTTGAGATGTACTGCCAGGCCTCCATCTACATGACTGTCCAGTGGGTTTTAAAGGGCATGAAGGAGTCAGAAGAGGAGCTGGCGGACCTTATGATCGATGCCATGCCACCTCACCTTGAAAAGAAATTTAAAGAACTTAAAATAATTTAGAAAAAGTTACACTTTGGATAAAGTGTAACTTTATTCAAATATGCTAAAATGCTATGCTCTTTATGGATTTCAAAAATCCGTGTAACATCAAAACACTTTTATTGGAGGGAGTAGCATTATGGCAAACAGAATTTCTTTAAACGGAACATCTTATCACGGCGCAGGAGCCATCAAGGAAGTTGTTACAGAGTTTAACAACTACGGATTCAAGAAGGCTTTTGTTGCATCAGATCCAGATCTTATCAAATTTGGCGTAACAGCTAAGGTTACAGACCTTCTCGATGAGGCTAAGATCCCTTACGAGATCTACTCAGATATCAAACCCAATCCTACAATTGAGAACGTTAAGAACGGCGTAGAGGCCTTCAAGAAGTCAGGCGCTGACTGCATCATCGCTATCGGCGGCGGTTCATCAATGGATACTTCAAAGGCTATCGGTATCATCATCACAAACCCTGAGTTTGCTGATGTTCGTTCACTTGAGGGCGTTGCTCCAACTAAGAACCCTTGCGTTCCTATCATCGCTGTTCCTACAACTGCTGGAACTGCAGCTGAGGTTACAATCAACTACGTTATCACAGACGTTGAAAAAGAGAGAAAGTTCGTGTGCGTAGATACTCACGATATGCCAATCGTTGCTGTTGTTGACCCTGAGATGATGTCTTCAATGCCTAAGGGACTTACAGCTGCTACAGGTATGGACGCTCTTACACACGCTATCGAAGGCTACACAACAAGAGCTGCCTGGGAGATGACAGATATGTTCCATCTCGAGGCTATCAGACTTATTTCCAAGAACCTTAGAGGCGCTGTTGAGAACACCAAGGAAGGCCGCGAAGGAATGGCTCTTGGCCAGTACATCGCAGGAATGGGCTTCTCAAACGTTGGTCTTGGAATCGACCACGCTATGGCACACACTCTTTCAGCACACTATGACACACCTCACGGCGTTGCATGTGCTATGTTCCTTCCAATCTCCATGGAGTTTAACCGCGAGTACACAGGCGAGAGACTTCGCGAGGTTGCAAGAGCTATGGGCGTTGAGGGCGTAGACAACATGAGCCAGGAAGAGTACAGAGATGCTGCAATAGCTGCAGTTAAGAAGCTTTCTGAGGATGTTGGTATTCCTAAGACTCTTGATAAGATCAAAGAGGAAGACCTTGATGTTCTTGCTACAGACGCTCTTAACGATGCATGCTATCCTGGAAACCCAAGAGAAGCAACAAAAGAGCAGGTAATTGAAATGTTCAGAATGCTTATGGCATAATAAATATAAGCTACTGGGGCTGGGCGCAATAGCGCTCAGCCCTTTTTTTAAACACCAGCAAGGAGCGCCTATGATCACCTTATTTCATGCAGGATACGATGTCATAAAGGAGCCAGATGTTCATCACGGCAGGAAAAATGCGGATTTTGGCCAAGGGTTTTACACCACTGACAACAAGGAATTCGCCATGAGATGGGCAAGAGAGCAGAAGGGAAAAGAGGTGATCGTAAACCACTACGAGCTTGATGAGAGCACTCTTTTAGTAAAAGAGCTAAAGAGGGATAAGGAGTGGTTTGAGTATATCTTTTCAAACAGAAGGGTTAGGCCTGACGTGTTTGGAGAGTATGACGTGATCATTGGGCCTATCGCCAATGACACGATATACGATACTTTCGGAATCATAACAAGTGGTTTTTTATCAGACGAAGAAGCCATGAAACTACTGATGGTTGGGCCATGTTCAAGACAGATCGTGCTTAAGACGGAGAAGGCTGGAGAGGCACTTAGGTTCATCGGATCGGAGGTGTTGTTGCCTGAGCAGATAAAGGCCGGAGCCTTGGAGCATGAAAAAGAAAATGCGCTTTTCCAGGCTGAATTTGCCAGGGCTATGAAAGAGATGGATGCGGATTCATAATTTCCTAATGAAAAATTTTGCCAATATTTTTTTTCATTCGTATAAATACGTGTGTTAAAATATTAGAAAGAATTGTGAGGGAAAAAATTATGAAAAATTTTATCAAAACACTTTTTGGAATTGCAATGGCAGTAGTAATGGCACTTACATCTTCTGCAGGCTTTACATCTCTTGCAGCTGATAAGGGCAAGGTAGATGTCACAAAGGCTGAGTTTGTAGCAGGTGTTGCTGCAGTGGACGCTGCGGACTTCTCAGATATAGTATTTATTATCTTTGAGCAGAATGATAAGTACTATGCATATGTCTGCAAGAATAGCGAGAATCCTATCTACGCGCCAGTTAAGATCGAAGAGGCCGAGTTCGACAACCAGGAGAACTGCTCAATCTACACTATTGGCAAGTATGTAGTTGGCTACGGCGAGCTTGAGGATGAGACACCGGTTATCACCGACAGCGAAGGCTTCATCGGAGCCGGAAGAGCCATCACAGAAAAAGAGGCGCTGGCATTTGTAGCTGAATAAATGAATAAATAAGCATAGAGATAGCGGACAAGCCATGAGACGGCGTGCCCGCTATTTTTTTGACCGAATAGACACAAAAAACGACCGAATAGACAGGAAGTATTCAATTAATTACGATATTAGGTGACAATTGTATATACACAAATTTTAAAGGTGGTTAAAATGTCAGACTTACTGGATATCAAGCTTATCATTGATAAAGCCTGCGAAAAGCTCACAGTTACCATAAGAAATAATGAGCGGAATGACGACGTTGAGGGCGTCATTGCAGCAATAGAGGCCTATGCCAACAAAAAGGTCCCAATGGTGCCTGCGTATTTTAAGGACAGCGTTGTAATGCTGCCACAGGGACAGATCTTCAGGCTCTATATCTCAAACAGAAAGGTTATGGTGCAGACCTCTGGAAGAGTGTATGAGGTCAGAAAAACCTTAAGGGAACTGGAGGCGGTTCTTGACCCTGATCGGTTTGTACGTATCTCCCAGTCTGAGATCATAAACATTCGAAAGGTGAAGAGCTTTGACTTTTCAGCTGCAGGAACCATCGGTGTTGAGATGGAAAATGGCGAAAGCACGTGGGTGGCCAGAAGAAGGATCAGGGATGTGAAGAGTGCCCTGATGAAAGGAGGCAGCCATGGATTTAAAGACTAAGTTCATTATTAGGGCGCTCCTGGGATTTTCTCTTGGGGTGATATTAGGAGCCATCATGTATGTGCTAAGTGTAAACGACAATGAGCCTGTGGATAAAGTGTACCTTCTTATGCAACTCTTCGGCTCCGGAATAATGGGCATTGTAGGCAACGGAGGAGCTATAGTATATGACTTTGAGGACTGGGGGCTTGGAAGAGCGACTTTCACTCACTATATAGTGACTTTTTTTACAATGCTTTCCATAAGCGAGATCCTGGGATGGTTTTCACATGACATCTTACTTATCGTTGTTTTGGCATTTTCTTTTGTTTATCTGATCATCTGGGGAACTGAGTACTTTGTATGGAAAAAAGAGATAAGACAGATGAACAGGCAGCTTGGACTTTTAAAAGGAGAGCAGGAATAAGCGGACTATCCGCAAAAGGGAGAACGAAGTTATGACAGATATCAATTATGATGCCATCGGAATAGTGGTAATGCATTTGGGAGGCAGTCAGTACCAGGTTAAATTTGATGATGGCGCTGAACTTGTTGCAACCTGCCAGTCAGAAGGAGAGGTGCCTGATGGCGCCGGAGTAGGACTTTTGGCAGTTGACGGAGGTTGGACTATGCAGGTTTTAAAAGGGTGAATTTATGAAAAAACTCAAGATCCTGGTAACTGGTAAAAACAGAAGAATTGCTGGAGACATCTGTAATCATCTTGCAGAGGATAAGGACTACTATGTTATAAAATGCTCTGCCAAGCAGGATGAGCTTTTTGAAACTGTGCCCAATGAAAGGCCCAGGGTGATAATAATTTGCCTTGGTGATGAGACCAGGGACTCAGTAAAGACCTATGACATCTTAAAAGAATGCGCCAAGCTTGGGGCCATTACTCTTATTGTGGTGGCCAACATCGAAGACAAGAGCGTATTTATCAAATATACCGGACTTGAGAAGATGTTCTTTTTATCAAGGCCAGTATCTCTTTACATGCTCTACGACAAGCTTGAAGAGGTGGAAAAGAAATATCTCGATGGCGAAGACGATGACGCTTTGTTGTCCGAGTATGTAAATCCCAATCCTGACAGGATCACGAGGAAGCATATCCTTGCGGTTGATGATTCCTCTCAGCAGCTTATGCAGATAAAAGAGCATTTAAAGGAGTTCTATGATGTTACCCTTGTGGGATCTGGTAAGGATGCATTCAAGCTTCTGGCCAAAAAGAGGGTGGACCTTATCCTTCTTGATTATATGATGCCTGAGATGGACGGACCTGAGGTGTTTAAAAAGCTAAAAGAGGATCCGCTGTATGCATACATTCCAGTGATATTTCTTACTGGTGTCACGGAAAAAGATGTTGTCATAAAAACCTTAGTGGACCTTAAGCCCCAGGGATACATTGTTAAACCTTCGAAGAAATCTGAACTTGTAGCTAAGATAATCGACGTTTTAGGATAGGAGGTTTCTGTGGATATGGATATTTCTTTTCTCGATAAAAAGGGCATAGATACAAGGACTGGAATAGAGTTTACGGGGGACAAAGAAAAGTACATCTCTGCCTTGAAACGCTATTTTAACGGATTTGAAGATAACAGCAGGAAGATATCTGAGCTTTATGAAAAGGGTGACATGGACAACTACAGTATCACCGTCCATGCCCTTAAAAGTAATTCGAAAATGGTAGGAGCCATGGCCCTTGCGGAACTTTTTGAAAAACTTGAGATAGCTTCAAGGGAAGGTGGCATCACATATGTAAGGGAAAATCATAATAAAATGCTGGATGCTTACAGGGACTTTGTAGAGCTTATCCGTCCCATCGGAGAAGCTGATGTGGAGCCACCTGCTGATGAGATCGGTGCGAAAAGAGCTAAAGAAATCGTAAGTGAACTTCTTGAGGCCTTGGATGATTTCGATGATGAGAAATCAAAGGATCTTGCGGGAAAGCTATCAGGCTATCCATTCAGGCTTACACAGAAAGATCTGTTAACTAAGGCTATAAAGCTTATTGATGATTTTATGTATGACGACGCAGCAGGGATCATAAAAGAAATATCTGAAACTATTGAGTAACAAGTGACAAGGCCTTAAATAGAGAGGTAAGCGACCGGATGAAATACGTAAGGATAGCTCTTTCAGTAATGCTGATACTTGTTTTTGGATACATTGTGATTGGGGAATTTGCGTTTCCATATGATTCTCCAAGAAGCGGATTCATCTGTGAAAAACTTCCGGTTAAGTGGTATAAGGTAGAATCTGATGGATCAAAGGAACCCTTTGAGATTCCCGGGCACACTGATGGCGATGTGATCCTGGAAGGGGTGCTGCCAGGTGAGATAGACAGGAATATGTCTTCAATATGCTTTCGCGGAATGGATATGGAAGTTTATATTGACGGGATCCTGCGGGATGAGCTTAAGACCACAGATTACAGGTTCCTGGGAGATCGTTCTGCTGAGTGCTATCTTTTTGTGCCTCTGTATCCGGAGGATGCAGGCAAATCTATCAGGCTCTTTTACGAGTATAATTCCGGATTTGTCAATGAAGCTTATTATGGAACCAGGGTTGGCATCATAAAAATGCTCCTTCATAACTACGGGGCAGAGCTCTATGTGGGCCTTATGGTATTAACCCTTGGCTTTATCTGCCTTGTGGCGTCCATAGTTTACAGGATAATGTATAAAACGTACCTTGAGATGCAGCATCTGTCCATAGGCGTACTGCTTGGAGGCTGCTGGGTCATGTCTAACTCTGTCTTTCGACAGTTTTACACCAGGAACATTTCTGTTATGTCTGACATCCCATTCCTTATGGTGATGCTTCTGCCTATTCCTTTTACAATTTTTATAGATTCTTTGCAGCAAAAGAGATATACAAAGCTTCTTACATTTGCTGGTTTTATGGAGATAGCAGATTTTGTTATCTTATCGCTTCTTTTTATCTTTGGCAGGGTACCTTTGGCTAAGAGTTTTAACATAGCGGCCATCAGCTGCCTTATCTGCATTGGCATTATCGCCTACACCATCATAAAAGATTCAAGTAAAAAACTGACAAGAGACTACGAGTACGTGGCCGTGGGATTTGTAGTCCTTGCTCTTGCAGGCATTGGACAGATCTTTTCATATATGTTTGCCCACAATGGCGTTTTCTCAGGACTTCTTATGTCCATAGGACTTATGGGATTTTTGATCTGTGCAGCTATCCATACAATAAAACAGCTCATCGGAATAAGGCTCTCAGCCAGTGAAGCCATGATCGCCAATAAAGCCAAGGACCAGTTCCTGGCCAACATGTCCCATGAGATAAGAACGCCGCTTAACGGCATCCTTGGCATGGATGAGATGATCATAAGAGAGAGCAGAGAATCCAGGATCAAACAATATGCTCTGGAGATCAAGAGCGCTGGAAATACTCTTTTGTCCATAATCAACGATATCCTTGATATGTCCAAGATAGAATCGGGGAACTTCGAGATCCTGCCAATTGACTACGATCTGTCCTCTGTCCTTAATGATG
>JAEEGF010775314.1_pt1 | contig 12352 bp, 4 predicted proteins | sample 9134171 | NCBI WGS metagenome assembly JAEEGF01 (sample SAMN16246542, study PRJNA631951) | gut metagenome | biome: gut microbiome; feature: rumen; material: AP-attached | host: Bos | place: Iran: Karaj | collected 2018-10 | reverse complement strand
TTTATCCCATTCATTCTTTATCTTCAGGAATCTAACGGACAGAGGAACCTGTACTTCTTTGATTACAGCAGGCCTGGAATCGGCCGTATCTATCTCATGTGGTTCATGTCTGTTGTGGCTTACGGACTTATGAATCTTGCATACTGGTCTGTTAAACAGAATGCTGTTCCTGCTACTGCCGATATTGATCTGATGGAAGAGGACAGAGGATTTTATAGTAAAAAGCTTATTGTCTGCGGAATCGCTGCTCTTATAATCGGCTGGACAAGCCTGTTCTTATGGACAAGAGCATATGGTTCTTTGCAGAATTTTATTGCGAATGCAGCCAGGATCAGATCCGGCAAAGGTGCGATCTATAATCCTTATGCCTTTGTAAAGCATTTTGTAAGCATCCTTCAGCTCTCCTTATATGCTTTGCTTTCATCATATCTTTATGAGAGACCCAAGGGATTAAAGAGGATCTTAAATGGTATTTTGATTGCTTTGTCTTTACTCGGGAACTATCTGTACTTCATGGCATCCGACAGCCGAATTACGATAATCTTTATCGGTCTTGCGGTTCTTATCATCGGTCTCAGGCACAGGAAGAAGGAGAAGGTTGCAAGGTATCTTTTATTTGCCGGAATCATCTGCTTTGTGCTCCTGAATATAACAATGCTTGCTGACAGCTTTACGTATTACATGCGTTATGGTATTTGGAGAGTACAGTCTGGCGGTTTTGTCGGCAACCTGACAAAGGAGTTCAGATTCATTATCTCGTCTGACATGAGAGCGATAAAGGCTTGGGTCACGGGAGATCTTCAGATCCAGATCGGCAACGATATTGTCTCTGCCTTAACGAGCTGGATACCTGAAAGATTCCTGCCGTTTGACATCCCGGAAACACTTTGGAAATACAACACAAATCTCTATTCAACAGAAAGCACCGGTACAAATCCTACTTCGCTTGTTGCTACAAGTGTTTATGAATTAGGACTTGCCGGAACTATCGTTTTTCCTTTGCTGTTCGGATTCTTTACGGCTTTTGTAGAGAAGGTCTTAAGACGCAACAATAATATCGTATATGCTGATGTATATTTCGGCTTTTTTGCCGGACTGTTCGTTCAGATGGTAAGTCATAACCAGATATCAACATTCGCAACCAAGCTCTTTCCTGTATTCTTGTTCTTCCTCATATCCTTAGCAGTCGACAGGCTTATTAAGAAGAAGGAGAAGCCTGCCGAGGCCGCTCCTATTATGCCTGTTGCACCTGAAGATGATGAGGTTGAAGAAGGATACCGCCGGTATGACCGGTATTTCGATGACCCGGCCGGATATGAACCTGAGGATGATGAGTAAATGAGCAGGAAGAAGAAACTGTTTTTAAATACCGGCACCGCTGTCCTTTACCAGATAGCGACTTTGGTATGCGGTCTCATTATCCCAAGACTGATCATATCTTTCTATGGCTCTACGACTAACGGCCTTATCTCATCGATCACGCACTTCCTTGCTTTTTTCTCGCTGATGGAAATGGGTGTATCATCTGTAGTCCGCGCAAGCCTTTATAAGCCTCTTGCTGAGAACGACCATGACAGTATAAGCTGCGTGCTCATATCGTCCAGACGGTTCTTCAGGAAGATAGGGCTCATGCTCCTGGTCTATTCCGTCGCGCTGATGGTATTTTTCCCTATCTTCATAGATCATTCGCACGGATATGTATCTACTGTCGTACTCGTCGGAGCTATAGCTTTCAGTTCTCTTGCAAATTACCTCTTCGGTATCGTTTACCAGCAGCTGCTTAATGCCGACCAGAAATCCTATGTCCAGATCGGCGCTTCATTGCTGACTCTTATACTGAATACTGTATTTGCTGTCGTACTGATGTACATGGGTTCTTCCATTGAAGTAGTAAAGGTAGTTGCAGCGATCGTGCTGCTGCTCCGTCCGCTCATTCTAAAGCTCTATGTTGACCGTCATTACAAACTGAACTTCAAGCTTAAGCTCGAAGGCGAACCCATTAAGCAGAAGTGGAACGGACTTGCCCAGCATATAGCTATCTACGTATTAAAGCATGCTGACGTTGTTATCCTTACTCTGTTCTCGACGCTTGATAAAGTATCGGTCTATAACGTCTATCACCTGGTAACCAACGGATTGCAGCAGATGATCGAAGTCATGACAACCGGCATGCAGTCTTTGCTCGGAAATATGTATGTTAAGAAGGAGACCGATAAGCTTGAGAAGACATTCTCGTCTTTCGAACTCCTGATGCATCTCGGAGTAACAGTTCTTTATACGATTGCCGGATTAATGATCATTCCTTTTGTAAAGATCTATACCAGGAATGTCACCGATGCCGATTATATCGTGCCTGTATTTGCAATACTTATCGTAACGGCCAATGCTTCTTACTGCCTTAGAATGCCTTATTATATGATGACTCAGGCAGCAGGGCACTTTAAGGAGACTCAGACAAGCTCGATAATCGAAGCTGCCATGAATGTGGTCATATCTATCATACTCGTCAACCGATTCGGCCTGATAGGCGTTGCCATTGGCACATTGTCTGCTATGACTTACAGAACTGTCTATCTTGCCTGGTATCTTCGAAAACATATACTTAACAGGCCGTTTATCAACTTTATCAAGCATATTATCGTGGATATCATCGGAATCGGACTGTCGATAGCCGTGACCCGTTTTATCCCGGCGCCTGAAATCTCATGGGGCAGCTGGATAATGATATCCTTGATCGTGGCTCTTATCGTAAGTGCAATTATCGTATTACTTAATTTTCTATGCTTCCGTTCGGTTTTCGCTTCGGCAATAAAACTCCTGTTCAAGAAGAACAGCAAATAAAGGAGATCACTATGGGTTCATTTAAGCGTTTGATCACGAAGATAAAGATCAACTCAATGAGTAAAGGTGCTTATATCGAATATTTAAGAAAACAGGGCGCGAGGATCGGCACGGGCTGTGATATCTCAAAGCTTGCCGACTTCGGCAGCGAGCCTTATCTGATCTCCGTCGGCAACAATGTCCGTATCACTAAGCACGTGAGCTTCATCACTCATGACGGAGGCCTTTGGACTCTTAGAAAGATGGGCCTGATCGACAACGAAGCCGTTAAGTATGGAAAGATCAAGATAGGCGATAACTGTAATATCAGCTGGAACGCTACGATCATGCCGGGTGTGACGATAGGTGAGAACTGCGTAATTGCGGCCGGTGCCGTAGTAACAAAGGATGTGCCTGCCGGAGAAGTGTGGGGCGGCGTGCCTGCTCGTAAGATAGAGACCATTAATGAATATTGTGTTAAGGTCAAAGATCTTGTTGTGCCTACCTGCAGCATGCCCAAAGATAAGAAACAGGCGTGGTTACGGGAAAACAGACCCGATTTATTTGATTAACATAAAGTAAACGTTCGAAAAAATTAACGAAAACGTACTTCCTTTTTCCCCTTCAATCGAATAGGATTATAGCAAGTTGGATTGTCAACTTGCTTTTACATTTTCTTATTAATTAGATTGGAGGTAGCAGTATGAGGAGAAGTATCATCTCTGGTTTGATGGTGATCTTCGTTGCTTTTGCTGTATTTGCCGCATTCCCGGCAGCTAAAGCAAAAGCAGATACCGGAGATCCTATAACCATCATTTCTCAGCCTTCTGACTTTACCGGTCAGGTAGGGGAGACCGCCAGGTTTACTGTGGCGGCTGAAGGCGAAGGTCTGTCTTATCAATGGCAGCTGAAGAAGGGCAGCTCATGGGCTGATCTTTCTACAGGCGGCGCCACGACAACGACATTGTCAGTTAAGCTGGACCTGTCCAAGAACGGCAAAATCTACCGTTGTGTAATTACTGACGGTGAAGGAAATACTGCTGCATCTGATTCAGCTGCAATACATATTCCTGAACCCGAGAAGGAACTTGCAATCGTAACCCAGCCTGCTGATTATGTCGGTCAGGTCGGCGATATGGCCAAGTTTACCATTGCTGCAGAAGGTAACGGACTTACCTATCAGTGGCAGCTTAAGAAAGGCAGTTCCTGGGCAGATCAGACTTCCGGTGGAGCAAGGACAGCGACATTCTCTATTAAGCTCGAAGAATCCCGTGTCGGCAAGACATACCGCTGTATCGTTTCCGATAACAAGGGTAATTCTGTAATATCAAATACTGTTCAGATCAAGCTTAGTGAGCCTGAGATCCCGTTAGAGATCACTTCCCAGCCTACTGACTTCAAGGGCAACGAAGGTGATACCGCAAAGTTTACGGTAGGCGCCGTCGGCAACGGACTTACATATCAGTGGCAGCTCAAGAAGGGCAGCTCATGGGCTAACCTTACATCAGGCGGTGCCACGACAGCAACGCTGTCCTTTAAGATCGACAGCGGTAAGTTCGGCAAGCAGTATCAGTGCGTAATCACTGATAAGAACGGCGAAACGGCCGTATCAGATACTGTAACTATTCTCAAGAAAGCTCCCACGGCTCAGATCACTCTTAATGCCGGAAACGGTGTTTTCGAGAACGGCACAAATACAAAGGTCGTTGAAGTTGAGCAGGGAAAGGTATCTTTCGATGCCTTCGAAGAACCTGATATCATCGGATACGCATTTACAGGCTGGCTTTATAACGGCGAACCCGTAAACATTTACAATGTTACATCCGACATGTCTTTAACAGCTGATTATGTAAAGATCTGGCTTGTTACATTCGATGCTAACGGCGGTACATTTGAAGACGGAAACGGCACAACGGATCGTGTCACAAATCCCGGCTATTATTCGATCGATGAAGGATTGGTCCCTGTTAAGCCAGGTTATTGCTTTACAGGATGGAAGCTCGGCAATCAGACTGCAGGCAAGAGGATCCTCGTTAATTCTTCCGTTACACTGGTTGCGCAGTGGGTAGAAGGCGTTCAGGTCACATATCTTGCCAACGGCGGATCCTGGGTACACGGTGACGTAACCGAGCAGTCAGTATCTTTCATGGTTCCTAAGGGTAAGTACTTCGTGGCTTGGGAAGACCCGTGGCGCGACGGATATGATTTCGAAGGCTGGAAGATCTATGGCGGTGATTGGGTCGGCATGATCAACCTCACACAAGACATGGTCTTCGAAGCACAGTGGAATAAGGATGTCAAAATAACTGTCGATCCAAACGGCGGCGGCTGGTTCGAGAGCGTATATGATGAAGAAACCGGCGAATATGTTGATATCTTCAATAAAAACCCCAGAGAAGAACATCATGGTACAGGTGAGGACAGCTTCGGTTACTGGCGTCCGGATCGTGGAGATGACTATGAGTTCTTAGGTTGGAGCACAAATAAGAATGCAACGACAGCTGAGGAAGAATTCGACTTCAATTATACTGATGACGTTACTTTCTATGCCATCTGGGAAAAGAGAGCGAAGTATATCTACAATGCAGGCGAAGGCTTCTTCGGACCTGAACCTGATGATCAGGAACAGAACCCTGAAGGCAATCCTGAGCAGCAGGAACCTGAAGAGATCAATGCAAAGACCAAAACAGAATACATCCGTAACGGTGAGTATTATGTAATCAGGAACGAGATTCCGTGGCGCAAGGGTTATGAATTCGATACCTGGGTCGATGCTGAAGGCAATGTAATCGGTGATGTCGAGGTCGTTGCAAGCAACGCTGAGGACAACATGATCTACGCCAGGTGGATAAAGAGATCTAAGATCACCTATGATGCAGGCGACGGTCTGTTCTATGACAGGGAAAATCCCGAAGGCTTCAAGAGCTATGATCATGAAATGAGGCAGGGTGATACCTATGAGATCAGCGGCTGGCGTCCTGATCGTGAAGGCTACGAATTCGGCGGCTGGATCGGTGATGACGGCGTCCTGTACACTGAAGACCGCAAGACCGGCCATATGCCTGAGATCACCATTGGCGATAAGGATTACACATTTACGGCTAAATGGCTTAAGCGTGTAGTCATCACATATAATGCCGGCGAAGGCAGCTTCGACGACTGGGATGACAGAGAAAATGAGCATACTCATTACCGTGACGAAATCGAAGGCAACCGCTATGAGATCGACGGCTGGAGGCCTTACAGAGACGGTTACGACTTCGACGGATGGCTCGATTCTGAGAACACTCTGTACAGTGAAGACGAAGAGACCAGAAGATATCCGGTCATCACGATCGGTGATGAAGATATTGAATTCTTCGCTAAGTGGACAAAGACAATTACCGTTACATATAACGCTAACGGCGGCCATTTCGACGGCTATGACCCCAATAACGGTGAGACTGATCAGATCCATTACAGAAGCGGCCGTGTCGGAGAAGACTTTGATATCGACGGCTGGCGTCCTGATAACGGCGAAAAGATCTTCGTAGGCTGGTCAACAAGTCCTTACAACTATTCACCCGTACCTGCAGGCGCTAAGTATTCCGTAGACATTACCCTCTATGCGTTCTGGCAGGACAGAGCAGTTATCACGTATCACACATCCATGGGCGGATGGGGCCGTGACGACAATGACAACCTCATCAATACTATGGTTCAAAATCAGCACGACGGCGGAGACTACGATATCGACGGCTGGTGGCCGGAAGAAGTAGATGACGCTTACAGACTTATCGGTTATGCAACAACAGAAGGCGGAGACGTTGTCTATACTCCCGGACAGCATCTTGACTTTGTTTTCGAGGACATGGACCTCTACGCAGTATTCGAAAAGCGCCCGACAGTTACTTATGTAGTAACTGAAGGCGGTACATTCAATGACGGTTCTACTTCAAGGACCGAAGTTGACGATGCAGGTTACCACATTTATATCCGCAATGAATGGCCCGAGCGCGACGGCTACAGATTCGCAGGCTGGGTAGATGCAGACGGCAATGACTTATCAGGTGAATGCATCCTTCTTGAGGCAGGCATGGAATTAACTGTTTACACCAAGTGGGAAGCTGAAGACGATGAGACATGGTATACAGTAACTTACATGCCTAACGGCGGTACATTCGGCAATGTTGAGGATGATTTCGCATCCTGGGAGCAGCCTGCTGACGATAACTACGATGTAGGCTGCTGGTGGCCGACAAGAGAAGGCTACGACTTCGTAGGCTGGAGCACAGATCCTAATGCGGATCCTGCAACCGCTTCTTCAACTTATAAGTTTAAGTTCGATAAGGACACTACATTCTATGCAGTCTGGGAAAGACGTACAGCCTTTACCCTTGATGCAGGTGAAGACGGTTACTTTGAGGAATATGCCGGTGAAGACGAGTACGGTGCACCTGTCTTTGAAACATCAAGATACTACAACGAATACGTTATTACCGGAACGACTTACTCTGCTAACTGGATCGGTATCTCACCCCGCAGAGACGGCTACATCTTCAGCGGCTGGACTATTAACGGTGAAGATCTCGTCGGTGAGATCGATACATCAGCTGATGCTACATTAATCGCTAAGTGGACTGCCTGCTATTATGTATCTGTTGATTGCAACGGCGGCGCTTTTGAAGACGGAAGCACAGGCAACATATTAGATTTCTGCGATGGCGACATCATTATTTCCCGCTGGTTAGGCAAGCCCGAGCGTGATGGCTACACATTTGCCGGCTGGGCAGTAAATGGTCAGATCGTCAGAAGCTTTGAGGTAACAGGCAACACAGCTGTTACTGCAGTCTGGGTGCCTGATAAGGCTTAAAGAAAGCTTAGGCCGAATTCGCTTAAAATTCCGGCAAAGGGGCTGTTCGAAAGAGCAGCCTCTTCTCATTAAATTTATACTAATATTCACATTTATTCATATTTATTGATAGAATTATCCGTCGTGTAAACGTAAAATTACATTGATACTTTACGATGGAGGGTTTCTATGAAGAGAATCCTAACTAAACTATTGGCTGTTTTAGTTCCGTGCCTGCTCGTAATCGGATCTATAGGCTTTGCTTGTATGGCTGATGAAGCTGTTACTGAGCCTGCAGAGCCCACAACGGCAGAGACTGAAGTTGAACAACCGGAAGATGAGAATGACGAAGATCAGGATCAAGATGCGCAAAATGAAGATCCTGAGAGCGAACTGCCGCCGTCAGAACCTGCTTCCGATGAGACAGGTGCAGCTGATGAGACAGCAGCAACTGATGAGACAGTTCCGCAGGAGCCTACAGTTCCTGAAGATCCTTCTGAAACTGAAGGAGATGCTGATATTCAGGGCACTGATGAGACTGAACCGACAGAAACAGAAGAACCGAAGGAAGAATATCCGGAAGTCAGTGCTTATGTTCCGGGCAAAGTCTTTGCTTTCGCAAAGTACGATCCGAATTATTCTCCCGCAAAGGCTCTTGTTCCTGCGGGTTCCGGACTTTACCGTTACCAGATGACCGGAAATGATGCGAAGGTCTATCAGTTATTCAGGAATTATTTCCGTGACGTCGCGAATGGTAACCGTACAAGTACTACATTCGAAGTAACTTTTGAAGAGCTCGGTGTTACCGGTAAATACTATACTGCATCTGATCTCGGAGTCACTGATCTTGTTGTCAATGGTAATATTACACCGGAGGCTATGGCCAAAATGGGGGCTATTGTTGATTGCAATATTCAAAGTATTGTAGACAAGCTTCTGTTTGATTGTCCCTTTGATTGCTATTGGTATAACAAGACTGCACAAGTTACAGGCACCGGATATGGTGTCGGCGGAAGATATTCCAATGGCGAGTGGCAGTTATATTTCCAGGGAACAGGTTATACTTATAATTTCCCGGTCGCTCAGGCATATTCCGGCGGAACTTATGCTGTAAATCCTGCTCAGATCAACCGTGCTCTGGCTGCTTCAGCAAAGGCTAAGCAGATCGTTGCCAAGTATAAGGATAGCTCTGACTACGATAAACTTTTGAAGTACAAGGAAGAGATCTGTGCACTTGTAAACTATAATCACGGTGCTGCTGATAACAATAACACTCCGTTCGGAGATCCTTGGCAGCTGGTATATGTTTTCGACGGCGACACAAGTACGGATGTCGTATGCGAGGGTTATTCAAAGGCCTTTAAGTATCTTTGTGACCTCTCGACATTTGACGGGGACGTTACCTGTATCCTCGCTACAGGTGTTTTCTCTACGACCAACGGTACCAACGGCGGCCACATGTGGAATATAGTTTCTTTCGGTGGCACGAACTATATGGTAGATGTGACCAATTGTGATGACGGAGCTATAGGACAGAAGGATAAGCTCTTTATTAAGCCCTATACTTCGAAAACGAACTCTTCAACGTATAAATATAAGATTTACAGCGTTACATGTACTTATAATTATTACGATAAAACGGTTGGATTCTACAGTGATTCTGCGCTTGCTCTTACTGATGCAGCTTATATCCCTGCACCCGTGGTTACGATCGTTACCCAGCCTGAAAGCTTTGAGGGCGCAATTGGCAAGACCGCTACATTCAAAGTAGTTGCCGAAGGCGAAGACCTTATGTATCAGTGGCAGCTCAAGAAGGGCAGTTCCTGGGCTAATCTTTCAACCGGTGGTGCAACGACCGACACGATGTCGATCAAGATCGATGCTACGAAGGACGGAAAGGTCTACCGCTGTTTGATCACAAGCTCAAACGGACTTACGGCTATAACTGATGAAGTAACACTGCATGTTAAGCAGCCTACAAATGCTATTACCATCTCTAAGCAGCCTGCTGATTTTGTCGGAACCGCCGGTTCCACGGCAAGATTTACCGTATCGGCTGAAGGCACAGGCCTTAACTATCAGTGGCAGCTCAAGAAAGGCAAGAGCTGGGCTAACCTTACGACAGGCGGTGCCACAACATCTTCGATGACCATTAAGGTTGACGATTCAAAGAACGGTAAGGTATACCGCTGTTTGATAACTGATGTAAACGGAGAAGAACTTGCTACAAACGAAGTGTCGATCACCGTTAAGCAGCCTTCAAACGCAATAATCATCGGCACTCAGCCTTCTGATTATTCCGGCGCTGTCGGTACGATTGCCAGATTTAAAGTAGTTGCTGAAGGTGAGGGCCTTACATATCAGTGGCAGCTCAAGAAGGGAAGCTCATGGGCTGACCTTACATCAGGCGGCGCTACGACTTCTACTATGTCCATCAAGATCGATGCAGGCAAGAACGGTAAGGTCTACCGCTGCGTTATTACTGATGCAAACGGCGAGATGATCGTTACAAAGGAAGTTACAATTACTGTTAAAGAACCTTCCAATGCGATCACGATAGTCTCCCAGCCGGTATCTTATGATGGCCCTGCAGGCCAGACCGCAAGATTTACAGTAATAGCTGAAGGCGAAGGACTTACATATCAGTGGCAGCTTAAGAAGGGAAGCTCATGGGCTGACCTTACATCAGGCGGTGCCACAACATCTGCATTCTCGATAAAGGCAGATGCTTCGCGCAATGGTAAGGTCTATCGATGCGTTATCAGAGACGTCAACGGTGAAGAGATCATTACTGATGAAGTCAGGATCAATATCCAGGATGAACTGCCGCCTGTAACGGCATAATGATCCTGAATAAGAACCGGAACTTAACGGGGTTGGAGCGAAGTCTCCGGCCCCGTATTTTTTCGCAAATTCTATTGAATAAAGGATGAATTTGTATGAGATGAATAGTAAAATATTCTTGTCTGTTATAACCGAGTTTTATGTTTTTCCGAACAGGAGGTATCATATGTTTTTCGCACGGACTAAGAAATACTTAGGCTTATTGCTGGCATTATCAATTGTCTTCGGAATCCTTATCTTTAATCCGGAAGACGTAAAGGCCGATTCCGGAATCGAACTCGACAAGGTATATACTGTTACTGAAGACGATTACAGGTATCAGCTTGATGATTATTGTGCTGCTTATAAATTTGTTCCGTCACGTTCAGGTTATTATCTTCTCAGCAGCAACCTGACTCTTGACGCTTATTATTTTGAAGACGGCAGTTCGACTTCCGGTGTAATCCCTTCGGGGTACAAAAAACTGGAGAATGAGATAGACTTCTCATATTTTAATTTGCAGGATATGTTTGATCCTGATATGCAGGAAGTTTATTATTTGAAAGAAGGGAAAGCTTATTTTTTCGAGCATTCCACATATGGAAGCTATGACATCGATACCGGTTTTTTCTGTTTAAGACAGATTGATGAATACGTTTCTGTTACACCGCATTCAGATCCCTATGCCGCAAGAGACGGTTCGTTTAAATGCTGGATAGAAATAAACAGCACGGTCAATTTAAGCAATTATACCTGCAATTGGTACTCCTTTAGTAAAGGTGTGCTTGAATCTGATGATGCTGATATTTCTTCAATTACTCTTAATTCTAATGATTACTTTAGTGAAGACGATTTTACATACGGGACCACATTATATGATATTTATTGCAGTGTAACGTTTGAATGCAATGAACAGAACTTTTCATACTGGTTCTACGATTTCCGTGTTAAGCCCTGCGAAAATGAATTGGCTAAATATGTATGGGCAGAACCTGTTGGTGAAATGTATGTTTATGTTCCGAATTATGAGTTTGCAGGCAAGTATTTTACAGTAAATGCCACAACTTCAGTTCCTGATACTGCGATCTCTTATGAATGGTACATGTCAAATGATTATGGTGATACCTATGAATTGATTCCCGGTAAAACGGGCAATCAGATAAGTGTTGCCGATCTGGGTGATCCTGTTATCGAGTATTCCTCCTACGATGCAGATTATTGGTATTATCAATTTACACCTGTCCGCTGTGAAGTCACTTTTGATAACGGAAAAGAAGTAGTTACTAAATCCGTATCGTTTGAAGCATCCTATGGCATAGAAAATGATTTTGCCGGAAGCAAGGCAGTAACTGCCAATTATGGCGATACTATAACCTTCCCGGTAAATGGCGGTTTTGAAGAAAAACTGAAATCGAGTGGTATTACTTACGAATATAACTGGTACGGTTTTACGCCCTGTGATGACGGATGGGCTTGGCTTGATCTGGGCACTGATAAGACTGTAACGGTAGATACTTCATTGCTTCCTGTGTATCACGGTGAATATGGTGATTACAGTGAGTTTTACTGCATTTGTAATCCTATTCTCGATGGAAGGACGTATTCAGGTGACGGAATTCTATACACTGAATTCGTGATCTACTATACGGATCTGTTAATTCCTGATACTACAGGTATTGCTGTAAACAGTGAGAATTTCCCTGATATGAAATTCAGACAGTATGTATCTGATAATTTCGACACCGATAAATCCGGTTATCTCACAAAGCCGGAAATAGAAGCGGTAACGTTTATCGATGTCTTGGATATGGGTATTACTAATCTGGAAGGCATCAGATATTTCGGTAATCTGCAAAGGTTATACTGCGGCAGGAACGT
>JAEEGF011550362.1_pt1 | contig 12353 bp, 11 predicted proteins | sample 9134171 | NCBI WGS metagenome assembly JAEEGF01 (sample SAMN16246542, study PRJNA631951) | gut metagenome | biome: gut microbiome; feature: rumen; material: AP-attached | host: Bos | place: Iran: Karaj | collected 2018-10 | reverse complement strand
CAGGCTCAAAGCTTGCAAGCTCTTCATCTGTAGGAACGATGAACATGTTCTTAATGAAGTGAGCCTGCCAAGCAACCTCAACGATGAAACGAACTGCCATACGTGTATCCTTGTTAGCTCCGCAGAATGCGTCAACTACAAAGAGTCTCTTGCCGCTCAGCTCGTTCTTAGCGATCTCTTTAACCTTAGCCCATGTCTCTTCTGTCATAGGGTGGTTGTCGTTCTTGTACTCCTCTGAAGTCCACCATACAGTGTCCTTGGAGTTCTCATCCATAACGATGTACTTATCTTTAGGTGAACGTCCTGTATAGATACCGGTCATAACATTTACAGCGCCAAGCTCTGTGTCAACGCCCTTCTCATAGCCGGTAAGTTCAGGCTTCATTTCCTCTGTGTAAAGATCATCGTATGAAGGATTGTGGACGATCTCTGTTGTACCTGTGATACCATACTTGGTTAAATCGATGTTTGCCATTTGTTAACCTCTTTTCTTAATAAATTTTTGCACGAATTATCATACACCTCACAATATACTGATAATTCGCGGATACACTATTAAATTACGGGGCAAAATTGCGCCCACTACTACATTTATACTACAAAGCCAAGTTTTTAACAATGTTTTTAAGCCAAATTTCTATGAAATATGTGTAAACTTGTTAGCTATGACTTAGCGTTTCCCTGGTGGAAAGTTCAAAGCACTTCACAGTATGCGGCAAAAGCTCAACAGGCATCTTGTCTTTAACCTTAAGCTCTCTGTTCTCCCACACTTCTACAGCGGGAACTGCCTTCTTATACTTGATGTCAAAGTCCTTAAACTTCAGAGTTGTCTTCTTTGTCTTTTCCCCAATGTTAAAAAATGCTGCGTAGACCTTACCGTCCTTGGCTACACTCTTCCAGATGACCAGATCGCCTTTTCTGTATACCTGCCTGGGCTTTCGACCGTTCTTGTGCGCGTTGAGAAGCCTATTATTGGTCAGAAGACTTAAGGTGAAGTCGTCGTTATCCCTCATCTCGGCACCTATCATCAGCGGTGATCTGAAGATGCACCACAGCGTCATAAGGATCTTCTGCTCATCCTCTGTAAAGTGACAGTAATGGCCCTTTTCTCCGTTCTCGTCATTGCAGACGCACACATGTCCGATAGGAAGCATATCGCAATCCGGCCAGTGGTCCTTACGTCCTACGCCTTCCCACGCATGGCATCTCTCAAACATTCCGTAGAGATGATCCCACCTGTCCCAGAAATCATCCGTCATGCGCCACATGTTGGCATTCTCCAAAAGAAACTTCTTCTGGTCAACTCTTGCCGGTCCCGGTGATAGGCTCAGCACCATAGGTCTTCCACATTTTTCTATGGCAGCCCTTATCATGGCTATCTCGGAAAATCCCGCTCCCGGAGCTTCCGGTCCGCAGTCTATCCTAGCGATGTCATCTACCTTGACGTAGTCCACTCCCCATTCGGCATACAGCGCGAATATAGAATCATAGTAGGCCTGCGCTCCTTCTACAGAAGCGTCAACGCCATACATGTCCGTGTTCCACATGCAGATAGAATTGGGGATTGCTATTTCCCTTGCGGTCTTATCCGTCCCCAGAACTTTCGTGTTTCTGTGCACTGCCTGCCTTGGGATACCTCTCATGATATGGATTCCGAACTTAAGGCCCATATCATGAATCTGCTGAGCAATAGGTCCAAAGCCTTTGCCGTCTGCTGCAGAAGGAAATCTTGAAACTGCCGGCACAAGCCTTGAGTACTCATCCATCTCGAGCTCGGTAAACTTGTGATACTCATGCGAATCTGCTGTAGGTTCATACCACTGGATGTCACATATTACATACTTCCATCCGTATTCCCTTAAGTTCTCTGCCATATAGCGCGCATTGCCAAGAAGTGTCTCCTCATTGACGCTTGCTCCATAGCAGTCCCAGCTGTTCCACCCCATAGGTGGTCTCTTTGCTACATATACCTTCTCCTCTCCCATTTTTACCCCCTTTATTCTCTTTATTCCTCTTTTAAAAGAGCCTGATATATCTCCCTCTTTCCGACACCCCTGTCGGCTGCCACCTTCTTCATGGCATCTTTGTGGGAAATACCCTGGTCCTCATAATACTTCATGTGGTCTTCGATACTCATCTCCTGCCAGGAGAGTCTCTTTTCCTCCTCCTGCTCTTCAAGGCTCTTGCCCTCAATTACCAGCACATACTCGCCTCTTGGTTCGTTTTCTTTGTAAAAAGAAATTGCCTCAGCTATGGTGGTCGGACGAACCTCCTCAAATTTCTTGGTGAGCTCGCGGCAGATGGATACCTTTCTATCCCCCAGTGTCTCGTAAAAATCATCCAGCGCGGCCTTGAGGTGATGAGGTGCCTCGTAGACGATCATTGTCCTGCTCTCGTCCTTAAGATCCTCAAGTATCCTCTTTCTTCCTTTTTTATCTTCAGTTGCTGAGGGAAGAAATCCCTCAAAACAAAATCTTCTTGTGGATAAGCCCGACAAAGTAAGGGCTGTGATGCAGGCTGCCGGTCCCGGAAGGGATGTTACGGTTATACCTGCCTTGTGACACTCCGCCACCAGAACTTCACCCGGATCTGATATCGCCGGTGTTCCGGCATCGGTAATAAGCGCAATATCAAGCCCTTCCTGCATCTTCTGGATCAGGTACTGTGCCTTATCGTACTTATTATATTCGTGATAGCTGGTCATCTCGGTGTGAATATCGAAATGATTAAGAAGCTTTATGCTGTTTCTGGTGTCCTCCGCAGCAATCAGGTCAACACTCTTAAGGGTCTCAAGGACCCTGAAGGTCATGTCGTCCAGATTTCCTATGGGAGTTGCACAAAGATAAAGTTTACCTGCCATTTTCTTCTCCGTTCGGGTGACTCACCCGCGAAAGCACATCAATATCCATAAATATCATAAATCTCCGGTGTATACTTCCCCGGTGCCTCGTAAATAATGAGTGGCTTCTCAACCGTCAGCCTTGATCTTCCGCCTCTCGCACCCTCGATGAGGACCATGTTCGGTTCCTTATCAACATAGGGATAAACAAGCTGCATCCTCTTGGGCTCAATCCTGTACTCATGCATGAGCACCATGATCTCCGCCAGTCTGAAGGGTCTGTGGACCATATAGAACTTACCGCCACTCTTAAGAAGCCTTGCTGCTGCCTTTATGACATCTTCAAGATCGCAGAGTACCTCGTGTCTGGCTATAGCCTTTGGGCCATCAGGGTTCTTAAGTCCATGACCGCCTATCATATACGGCGGGTTACTTGTAACCACGTCAAAAGAGGCAGCGTCAAACAATTGCCCTGCCTCCTTAATATCTCCCTGTACGATTTTGATTTTGGACTGAAGATCATTGAGAATGACGCTTCGCTGCGCCATATCTGCGCTCTCTTCCTGAATCTCAAGGCCGATCAGCTCAGCGGCAGGCGTCTTGGCTGCCATGAGGATCGGTATGATCCCTGTACCCGTTCCCAGGTCCAGAACTCTTCCTCCTTCCGGAGCAGAGGCAAATCCTGATAAAAGAACTGCATCCATTCCAAAACAGAACTTCTCCGGGTCCTGAATTATCCTGTAGCCGTTTCTCTGCAGGTCATCAAGTCTCTCGCCATCCTTCAGATCAATTGTCCCCAAGCTTGGATTTTCCTTCCTGCTTCTCGATCTTCTCAAGCTTCTCGAGCTCTTTCATCTCTGCATCTTCCTGAGAGTTCTTTTTACCGTTGTTGTTCTTTTTCTTCTGTTTCTTCCTGATGGTTTCTATCTCATCGAGCTTGTACTCATGAACTTCCTTCTCATCATTGACTTCCACAAGGATCTTCATGGTCTGTCTGAGGATATTCACAGAAGATACCTCTCCGCCAAGACCATCCTTGGCTATGCAATAGTCTCCTACTGCAGGCATCTTGCGGTTGAGCTCCTCGTATACATCTTCCTCATTCTTGAGACAGCACATAAGTCTTCCGCAAACTCCGGAAATCTTGGTTGGATTAAGAGACAGGCTCTGTTCCTTGGCCATCTTGATTGATACCGGAACGAAGTCCGAAAGATATGAGTGGCAGCACAATGGTCTTCCGCAAATGCCATAACCGCCGATTATCTTGGTCTCGTCTCTTACACCGATCTGTCTGAGTTCAATTCTTGTCTTGAATACAGCCGCAAGGTCTTTTACCAGCTCTCTGAAGTCAATTCTTCCGTCAGCTGTAAAGTAAAAGAGGATCTTGTTGTTGTCAAAGGTATACTCTGCATCAATGAGCTTCATATCCAGGTTATGCTTTTTGATCTTCTCAAGGCAAACCTTGAAGGCTTCCTTCTCTTTCTCTCTGTTGGCCTTCTCCTGCTCATCGTCCTTGGTACTGGAGGTGCGAAGAACTGTCTTAAGCGGCTTAACCACCTTGTCGTCCTCGATCTCCTGAGGCTCTGAAACAACTGTTCCGTACTCAACGCCTCTTGCTGTCTCTACAATTACATGATCACCCTTTTTGATAACATATTTCCCGGGTGAAAAGTAATATATCTTGCCGGCTGTTCTGAATCTTACGCCGATAACTCTTGTCATAAATGCTCCTTAATGCCCATCAGCATCAGCTCCAGGGCTAAATCTATATTTACATTGGAGTTTATGCGGTTTTTCGCAATCTCCATATCCTTGATAATACCGTTAATGCCCTCATAAGTGCAATCCGCGGTAACACTACTAATATACGATACCTTATCAGTGAAAATCAAGTGAGTATCATCCCCGGTGGCCTTATAAACAAGCATGTCTCTGAACAGGAAAAGAAGTATGTCCATAAAGTCAGCATACTGATCAAGGTCTATCCCCTTCTTGCTGCCTTTCTCCTCACCGTCCGGGTTCTCCAATATGGCATGGGTCCTGTCCATGATCTCGTGGATCTCAAGGTTTTTAAGCTTGGAAACAAGATCTATGGTCTCATTCTTTAATGTCTCAAATCTCTCATTGGATGCCAGTTCCAGCGCTTTACCCACATTTCCTCTGGCAAAAGACGCACAGAGCATAGCCTTATAATCCACAACATGACGCTCTTCCATAAGGAACTTTATAATAGAATCATCCCTTACAGGCTTCATGGGAAGCACAATACATCTACTTATAATAGTAGGTAAAAATGCGTTTATGTTGCTGGTAAGAATTATGATTACAATATATGACGGCGGCTCTTCAAGCGTTTTGAGAAGTGCGTTCTGAGCCGCGGGTGTCATCTTCTCACCCTCGGGAATTATGTAAATCTTGTACCTGCTCTCATAGGGTTTTATGACAACATCGTCACGCAGCTGCTGTCTGATATCGTCCACACCTATGCTGGCCGGCTTTTCATGAGTTATTGTTATGATGTCGGGATGATTGTCAGAGAGCGCCTTGATGCAGGATGTGCATTCGTTGCAGGACTCCCTGTAGTCCCCCTTGTCCTGCCTGTTCTCGCACTGAAGTGCCTTGGCAAAGGTTTTGGCGATAAACTCTTTTCCCGAACCGTTCTCCCCCGATATGATGTAGGCGTGAGAAACTTTATCAGTTATGAGCGCATGCTGCATGTGCTCCTTCATCTGCTGTTGATCTATGATATCGGCAAAATCCGCCATTTACTCTCCCCTTAAGTAAAGATATCCAGTAGTAGCCCCTGTATCTGACCGATCTTGGCCAGGATGTCGATACTGTTTTTCTCATCCTTGACCAATTCCTGCGCCAGTTCATCAAGCTCTTTGTCCACCTGCCTGATTATTCCGTAAACCCTGTGTCTTCCCTTCCTGTCCAGGAAGTTCTCACGTGAAAAGACATGACTCCTCGTCACCACTTCATTCATAAAATCCTTGATGAGGATCCTGTACCTCTGCATATCCTTGATGTCATTTCTCTTTGAAATCTTCTCACCCTGCTGGATTATATCCTGCAGCATAAGATTTAGGCGCTCTGCGAGCCCCGTATCCTCGAGCTTACTGGTCAGAACAAACTTAAAATCACCGTTTGCTTCCTGTACCTGCTCCGGAGCCGGGGTCTGATTTGTGGGTGTAAGATTGCTGACTTTAATATCCATACATTCCCTTCCCGCCTTATAGCTCAGTTCTTGTTTTCCAGAATATGCTGTCTTATCTCTTTAATACAGTCTTCAATAAGACCGTTGTTGTAAAATCTCTTTTCCACGCCGGCCTCATTTATCTTGGCCTCGTCAAAATCTTCCTCGTCTGCCAGAAAGCGCCTGCACATCTCATCGTACCTGGGATGCTCCTGCCCTTCTTCTCTCTTCATGGCTCTCTCAAGCCTAATCCTGGCCTCTACGTCGATCAGTATCGGGTAGACAAAGTCTTTTCCGAAATAATCTCTGAAGTAACAATAGGATTCCAGCGTCCCTATTACCAGGTAGCTATCACCGCTGGCAAGATCAATCTGCCCATCATCCACAGTAAAATATCTCCATTCACCATAATTGGTATAGTAGGTACGATCCTCGATAATCCTGCCCTGGTCCTTGAGTTTGCGATATCCATCCTCGTCTCTGAAGAAATACTGAACTCCGTCAGTCTCCCCATCGCGCATGGGCCTGGTGGTGTAAGGAACGACCTTTTTAAGTGATAAGTCACTGTCAGATATTAGGTTTTTGTAGATTGTGTCTTTCCCTGATGTGCTCTTGCCCATCAAAAGGAAAATCCTGCCGGTTGCCATTTTGCTTAAACTTCCTCAACTCTGATCATGTTTGTTCTTCCGGGAATTCCAAGTGGTACGCCTGCTGTGAGAACTACCTTGTCGCCGGCCTTTAAAAGTCCCGCGTTCTTGGCAGCACTTAAAGCTTCCCTGAAGAGCTCATCTGCTGTGTCTTCCTGTCTGATGTGAAGAGGCTCAACTCCAAACATCAGATTTGCCTGTCTGCATACTGTAGGATTGATAGTACATGCAATAATAGGGCAGTTAGGCTTGTACATTGATACCATACTTGCTGTGAATCCGCTCATTGTGACTGTCAGTATTGCATCGGCATTAACCTCTGCAGCTATGTTGCAGGTTGCATGTGAGATTGCTGTGGTGTCATCACTTGGTGCGTAATCTCTTTTCTTAAGTCTTCCTACATAATCTATATCGGCTTCTGTTCTCTCAGCAATACGTGACATGGTCTTAAGGGCCTCTACAGGATAATCGCCTGCAGCTGTCTCGCCTGAGAGCATAATTGCTGTTGTTCCGTCATAAATCGCATTGGCAACATCGGTCGCCTCAGCTCTTGTTGGTCTTGGATGGTGGATCATGGAATCAAGCATCTGTGTTGCTGTAATAACATACTTACCGGCAGCCTCAGCCATCTTGATCAGCTTCTTCTGAACTACAGGAACCTCCTCAAAGGGAACCTCTACACCCATATCTCCTCTGGCAACCATGATGCCGTCTGCAGCAGCAAGGATCTCTTCAATATTGTTGATACCCTGTGTGCTCTCGATCTTGGCAATGATCTTCATCGGAGAGTTTTTTTCTTTTAAAATGTCCCTGATATCCTGAACATCTTCCTTGGTTCTTACAAAAGAAGCAGCAACGAAATCAAAGCCCTGCTCACAACCAAAGATGATGTCGCTCTTGTCCTGTTCACTAAGATAGGGCATTGAAAGCTCCGCACCGGGAACGTTGACACCCTTCTTGTCAGATACAGGTCCGCCGTTTACTACTGTGCAGACAATATCTGTATCAGTTACCTTCTCAACGGAAAGCTCAATAAGACCGTCGTCCAAAAGGATAGTCATCCCACTCTTGCAGTCTTTGGTCAGATCCTTGTAAGTAATGGATACCTCGTCCTTGGTACCCTCTATATCTCTTGATGTAAGTGTGAAAGTCTGACCGGCCTCCAGCATTTCCTTTCCGTTCTTAAAGTCCTTAAGTCTGATCTCGGGACCCTTTGTATCAAGCATGGTTGCTACAGGAATCTCAAGCTCGTCGCGGAGCTTTCTGATCCTCTCAAACTTTCTTCTGTGCTCATCGTGTGAACCGTGAGAAAAGTTGAATCTGGCAACATTCATACCGGCCAACATAAGCTCTTTTAACTTATCTTCACTTTCACTTGCCGGTCCGATAGTACATATTATTTTCGTTTTACGCATAAAACTCCTCTCTTGTCTATATCTATTATACCCTTATTCTCGCTATTTTCGACCTCCAAAATGCCCTGTACATTAAGTCCTTCCGCAAAATATCGCTCCAAGTCCTTAATAAGGTCTCCGCCAATGACCTCTCCGGGCACAATCAGTGGAATTCCCGGTGGATAAAGGTTTACAAAATCTCCGCAAATCCTGCCTTCCGCCAATTTTAAAGACACCGTTTCCCGCTCGCTGTCCCAGGCTTTTTGCAAAGACATCTCCTTCTTCGGAATAGAATAGTTTTCCTCTTTCACGCCAAGTCTTGCTCCGGCCTTTTTCTGCAAGCACTCATCAATCTCGCAAATGGCCTTTATAAGGCGTTCTATTCCTTCATCTGTATCCCAACCGGTAATTATGGCCAGAGCATAATGCTCCCCCGCCATCTCCAACTGCAATAGATAGTCCTCACGCAGTATATCATATAACTCCTGGCCTGTCATTGCCTCACTATCCGCATAAACAAGCACCTTGGCCGGGTCTTCCAATTCGCTCAGGTCCGGCACTTTAAGTACCTTGCAGCCGGAAGTCTCTTTCTGTATCCTCTTCCTGTACATGACAAGTTTTTCTACGAACTCTTCTCCATTATCCTGCATTTCCTTCATGCAAAGATCTATCGAGGACATGAGCACATAAGACGGACTGCTGGACTGGTATATCCGAAGAAATCTCTTTAGCTTCTCCCTGTCCACAAGCTTTCCCTGCACATGGATAAGCGCAGTCTGCGTCATGGCCGGAAGTGTCTTGTGAAGAGAATGGATTACAATGTCTGCTCCGTCATTTACAGCACTCTCAGGAACCTCGTCTCCAAAGCCAAAGTGTGCACCGTGAGCCTCGTCAACTATCAGTATTATCCCCTCATCATGGCATACTCTTGCGATTCCTTCTATATCCGAGCACTTTCCTTCATATGTTGGCGATGTGATGAACACCGCTTCAGGCTTAACCTCTGCTTTGTCTAAAGCTCTTTTGACATCTTCCGCATTATAGCTGTCAAAAATCCCGTACTCACTGATCATCCTGGGCTCAAGATATTCTATATCAAGGCCTCGAAGGTATGCAGCATGATAAAAAGACTTATGGCTTCCTCTTGCTGCCAGAATAGTCCCACCTTCTGAAACCGCTGCGGACACAGCGCTTAAAACACCCGATGTACTGCCGTTAACCAAAAAGAACGTCTCTTCCGCCCCATAGAGCAGGTTTGCTCTTTCTTCTGCCTCAAGGATTATTCCTTTCTCATCATGCAGATTGTCGAAGCCATCAATTTCCGTTATATCACAACGAAAAGCACCCTTTAACGGGGTGCTTTGAAGGTTTCTCTTATGACCGGGCATGTGGAACGGATACATATCCCCTTCCGCCAGGTTTATCAGCTCCTGGTAAATATCAGGCATAATTTACGTTAATCTTTCCCTTCCTAAGCTTGAGTGTCTCCAGTGTTGATGCATACTTGTCTGCCAGGCATACCACCCAGGCCTCTCTGCATTTAGGTGGCTTAACAGTAAGTGGCCACATATGCTTTTTTATTATCTCTTTTTCTCTCTCTGTGAGAGTAAAATCTCTTGTAGCGTTCTTAAGTGCTATACCGGGATGATAGAATCCATGAAGCTTGGGATGGATATTCCCCGGAGCCTCTCCATCATGCCAGTCGTATAGGAAATAATCGTGAAGCAGCGCACCTCTCACAAGCTCGCGCTCCCTTCCATTAATACCAAGCTTCCTGTTTAACTTGATGGCACACAGAGCAACGTGAATGCTGTGCTCGTACACCGTTACATTACCATGCTGAATAAAGCTCTTAAGCTTTATGTACTGCTCAGAGCCAAGGATATCTCCTCCGTTACGACATAGTATCGCACGGTATTCCTCATCCTTCTCCAATTCCGTCAATATCTCAGGGTCAAATGTATCAGGATCATATCCCTTTACATCAAGGACCTTTTTTATTATCTCTTTATCTTCTTTTGCAAGTCTGTGCATCAGGTAAACTCCGTTAAAAAGCGCATAGCACTTCAATTTAACCATCTTTAGGTTCAATTCATAATAACATACATTGAATAAGAAAGTATTAAAATCATGAAAAAACTAGCTAAATAATTACTTCTTGTTTACCAGAACCTCATACTCATCAACAAGCTTTTTAAAGTATGCCAGCGCCTCATCATAAGTCGCATCCGAGAGCGGATCCACACCGGCCTTGGAAAGAAGCTCTACAGGAGCCTCCGATCCCCCCAGTTTAAGGAAGGACAGATACTCATCAACAGCTCCGGGCTCGTTTGAAGTGATCCTGTCTGCGATTGATGCAGCATAAGCCACATCTGCCGAATACTGGTAAACATAATAAACATAGTAGAAATGCGGAATTGATGCCCACTGATATCTTGATGCAGGGAATGATGTCACAGCATCACCTCTGTACTCCTTAAGGAGCTCTGCCCATTTATCGCCGAGATCTTCAGCATCCAGTGACTGGCCGGATTCAACGACCTTGTACATGTAATCCTCAAACTCAGAGTACATCATCTGAGTAAAGAATGTTCCGGCAAACATATTTATTGCATTCTCAAGATAAAAGAGCTTTTCCTCATCATCTTTGGCATTCTTAAGCTTGTAATCATAGTACAAAAGCTCATTGGTTGTTGATGCAACTTCCTGAGTGAAAATTGTAGGGTTATTATAGGCCATTCTCTGATTCTCAGTTGAATACTGATCATAGACCGCATGTCCCATCTCGTGAGCTATAGTACTGATATCATCTGAATATCCTCCATAATTAAACAGTACCCATGGATAGTATTCACTTGAAATCTTATTTTCAAAGGCTCCTGTTGCCTTATTGGCTGTGGGATATACATCTACCTGCTCACTGGTAATAATCTTGGTGAAGTGGTCAATATAGTCATCCCCAAGAATTCCCAGTGCTTCGATTACTTCATCTACAGCGTCATCGTAATTGGTTTTGCTTACAGTAAAATCGGATACACTCGTACCCATGTTGTAGGAATATTGCTCCTCAAGACCAAGCCCCTGTGCATGGAGTTTCAGATATCTCTGATATTCAGGTATGCCCTTGTGAGCAGACTCTATCAGCATATCGAACACTTTGGTATCCAGGTCATAGTCATCAAAAGCCTCGTCCATTGTTGTGTCAAATCCATCTATTATTGCGGATGCATATGCTTGAGAACAGTTCTCTTCAAGAAGTGCAGCAAATGTGTTTGCAAAGTCTTCATATCTTGAAAGATATGTCTGATTGGCCTCTGCCTTAAATTTATCGGAATATCTCGGATTTGAGATTATATCCACATAAAGTTGATCAGTAAGCTCCTCTTCCTTGCCATTTGGCATCTTGATTGTCGGATAAGGAAGTTCAACCTGATTAAGTATATCAAAGACCTGCTCCCCATATCCCATTCCCATAGACATAGTTGATACCAAAAGAGTTTCATCCTCAGACAACGGTTCATAGTCAGGATCGAGATATTGTCTTAACCAGTATTCATCGCCATCAAACAGGGGATCTGAAAAGATTTTCTTTCTCTCTTCCAATGTCAGCGCATATAGCTCATCATCCACAAATGCAGATTTCTGAGTCTCTTCCCTTGTCATGGTGTCTAACTTAGCAAGAAGATTTTTGTAAACCGGATCCGTTGCATCAAGAGAGTTTCCAAGGCTTGCATACATCATAAGCTTCTGTTGAATCTTGGACATATCAGTAAAATATGCATAGTCAAAGTATTCCCTTATGGTCTTGGCATTATCAAGCTTTCCTCTGTATTTATCATATTCACCAAACATGGCCATTACTTTATCGTAATCAGCCTGCCACTCAGCCTCAGATGCATAGATTTTCTCAAGATTCCATTTCACCGGGTACCTACCCTTTTCCTCGGTATATGACGCACTTGGACTATCATATGTTGTACCAAACGGTGATGCACATGCTGTAACTGATATGATCAAAGCAAGTGTTGCTGCTATTCCTTTTAATCGTCTCTTCATAAATCTCCTTTTCCATTAACCCTTGTTTCAAATGAGTTCTTTAATTATAACATACATGTTATTCCATAAAAAAATCCCGACTCTTAAGCCGGGATTAAAAATTAATAAAAAAAGATGCCTAGAGTCGGAATCGAACCAACGACACGAGGATTTTCAGTCCTCTGCTCTACCAACTGAGCTATCTAGGCATATAGTAGCGGGAACAGGATTTGAACCTGTGA
>JAEEGF012458865.1_pt1 | contig 12354 bp, 8 predicted proteins | sample 9134171 | NCBI WGS metagenome assembly JAEEGF01 (sample SAMN16246542, study PRJNA631951) | gut metagenome | biome: gut microbiome; feature: rumen; material: AP-attached | host: Bos | place: Iran: Karaj | collected 2018-10 | reverse complement strand
ACCTTGTCAACGTGCTCCTGCTCAATGAATTTCTATATGACCACGGTCACCACGCCTTTTTCTCCGTAAGAGCCGTCGTCGGTCATGATGATGACTTCGTCGGACGATTCCCTCACCTGGTTTTCCAATATAATGAGGTCTTTGGACCGTCCGGCCATGACAGAGAGCACGCGGTTTCCAGCTGCTTTCAAAGCCTGAATGATGGGCAACATCGGAGCCACGCCGAGTCCGCCTCCAGCACATACCACCGTGCCGTATTTCTCTATGCGCGTGGGATTTCCAAGAGGTCCCACCACGTCGGTGACACATTGTCCTGCCTCCAGGCTACATAGTTTCGTTGATGAAAGTCCCACTTTTTGTACCACAAGCGTGATGGTTCCCTTTTCTTTGTCGGCGGCGGCGATGGTGAGCGGCATGCGCTCGCCCTTTTTCCCAACGCGCACAATAACGAAGTTGCCGGCCTTGCGGCTCTTGGCTATCAGCGGGGCTTCTATCTCGAAGAGGAAAACTTTCTCGGAGAATTGTTCTTTTCTTACTATCTTAAACATGGTAAACGGGGTTGTTGGGGTAATGGGGATGAATGAGTTTTATGAGAGTTAATCTTTTTCAATGAGCTCGAAACCGGTGTAGGGAACCAGTGCCTTGGGAATGCGGATACCCTCTTCGGTCTGGTTGTTTTCCAAGATGGCTGCCACGATGCGCGGCAGGGCCAGTGCCGAGCCGTTGAGGGTGTGGCAGAGTTCCGTCTTCTTTGTAGCGCTATTTCTGAACCTGCACTTCAGGCGGTTGGCCTGATAGGTGTCGAAATTGCTGACCGACGATACCTCAAGCCACCGCTTTTGTGCCTCGGAATACACCTCGAAGTCGTAGCAAATGGCCGACGTGAACGACTGGTCGCCGCCGCAGAGCAGCAAAATGCGGTAGGGGAGTTCGAGTTTCTTGAGCAATCCCTCCACGTGTTCGAGCATTTCCTTGTGGCTCTGGCGCGAATGTTCCGGCTTGTCGATGCGCACGATTTCAATCTTCGAGAACTCGTGCAAGCGGTTCAGCCCGCGCACATCCTTGCCGTAGGAGCCGGCCTCGCGGCGGAAGCACTCGGTGTAGGCGCAATTCTTTACGGGCAGGTCTTTTTCGTCAAGGATGACATCGCGATAGATGTTGGTGACGGGCACCTCGGCGGTGGGGATGAGGTAGAAATCGTCAACCTCGCAATGGTACATCTGTCCCTCTTTGTCGGGCAACTGACCCGTGCCGTAACCCGATGCAGCGTTCACCACTGTCGGCGGCATGATCTCGGTGTAACCGGCTTTGTTCGCCTCGGCAAGGAAGAAGTTAATCAGCGCGCGCTGCAGGCGTGCACCTTGACCGATATATACAGGGAATCCTGCGCCGCTTATCTTCACGCCCAGGTCGAAATCTATGAGGTTGTACTTCTTCGCCAGCTCCCAGTGCGGCAGTTTCTCGCTCTTGGCGATACGCTCGGCAGCGATGGCTTCGTCGGTGGCTGCATCCCAGTTCTTCAGGGCTACAGCGCCGTCCTTGGCGATAGCGTCGATCATCGGCTGGTTAGGCCAGTTGCCGATGGTTACGGCGAGGTTGTCCTCAGCCGATGCGCCTTCGGGAACGATAGCGTACGGTACATTGGGGATAGTGAGCAGCAGGTTGGTCAGTTCCTGCTCCTTGGCTGCCATCTCCTGCTCATAGGTAGCGATAGCTTGCTTGAGCTCGCCGGTCTGTGCCTTGGCAGCATTGGCTTCGTCACGTTTGCCTTGTGCCATCAGTGCACCGATGGACTTGCTTATCTTGTTCATCTCGGCGGAAGCGTTGTCTTTCTGCTGCTGGGCAGCTTTGCGCTCGCTGTCGATAGCCATAACGCGACGGATCGTCTCCTCCGCATTGGCGAAATGTTTCTTCTGTAGTCCCGCAATGATCTGCTCGGGGCTGTCGTAGATTTGTTTTAACGTTAACATATTTATCTTTTGTCTTTTGTCTTTTGTCTTTTAGCGCAGCGGTCTATTCTTCCAAAACAAAAATCTCCTACCCAAAGCCGAAGCCTCGGTAGGAGATTTGCTGTATTGTCTCCGCCGATTTATGCTTCAGCAGCTATCGGCTGAATGGAGACGTACGACTTGTTGTCGCGTTTGCGTGTGAAGGTTACGATACCATCGGTCAGAGCGTACAATGTGTGGTCGGAACCCATTCCCATGTTTGCACCGGGTTTGTGTACCGTACCGCGCTGACGCACGATGATGTTACCTGCCTTTGCAATTTGTCCACCCCAGATTTTTACACCAAGGCGCTTGCTTTCTGATTCACGGCCGTTCTTCGAACTACCGACACCTTTCTTATGTGCCATAATTGATTAGGATTTAAAAATTTTGGGGTTTAACAAACGATTTCTTTTACTACGAGGTTGGTCAGATCCTGACGGTGACCGTTCAACTTACGGAAACCTTTGCGGCGTTTCTTGTGGAATACAAGAATCTTCTCGCCACGGCTCTCGTTGTCGATGATCTCGCATACTACTTTGGCTCCCTTGACGTACGGCGCACCCACTGTAATAGCGCCGTCCTTGTCTACTAACAGAACCTTCTCAAACTCAACCGTGGCACCGGCTTCGGTCTCCATGCGGTTGATGAACAATTTTTTGCCGGCCTCTACGCGAAATTGCTGGCCTTGCATTTCTACAATTGCGTACATTGTATTGTTTTACTGTTAAATTACACGAGCCGGGCGGCTTGATAGATCCTACACGCTGCTAATAACTTGCGTTATCTCATACGTCGTCTATGGCGACTTTCGGAGCCCGAACCCGAAAAAAGCGCACAAAGGTACAACAAATATTTTATATTTGCAAATCCCCGTTACCCTGCACCCCACAAATTCTCGCGATAAAATTATCGTTGCTATCTATGGAGTGCAAAACGGGTGTGTTGTGCTATTGTTTACCGAACCCGTACGCCGGTAGCCGTATAGGTCTGACCGTCGCGCAGGATGAACAGGCAGTTGTCTATCAGCACTTTCTGATTAGCACTGTTGCTGACCGTTGATATGCCGGTCGTTATATCACTCTTGCTCTGGATGCGCAGGGCATAGCCGCTGTTGTTGCCCGCCGAGAGCGTGAGCCTACAGGCATCCTCGGTCAGATATTGTACAGGCAGACCGTTGTGCATCAGCGTAGCGGATACCGTGGCAGGCAGACCGCTTGCAGCAAGCGTATAAACACCGTCTTCCGGTGCATACATACCAAGGGGAACAGTTACATCCTCAGCACTCAGCAATGCCTCGTAGGCGGAAAGACGCATGTTGTAGGCATCTACCCAGAGCTGCGGCACGGAGGGAGTGGTGCTCATCTGGTTTTTCTGCAAGTCGTGACCTATGGTGTAAGCGTCCTGTTTGTCGGCACTGAAGCTCAGGTACGCACGGTCGGTGTATCGCTCATCAGCGAGGCTGAGGATGCTGTATCCGCTTGCCTGGCTGAGGTCGTTCTGGCGGCTGACAACCGAGGATGCGGCAGCCGTGTTGAACAGCAGCGAGCCACCTTCCTCTACCTGTACAAAGAACGGTGCAGCTGCATTGAATACCAGCCCTTCCGTCGGCTGTACCTCATACACGCCCAGGCGGTTGTTGTAGGTAGTCGTAAGCGGAGCCTCGCTTGCGCCGGCAGAAGCGTTGCAGAACTTCGGGTTGGCTATGCCGTTCCATCCGGAGTGGTGCGCACCGAAGGTTGAATGGTTCTCGTTAATCGTAGCGGACGAGGCTTCGCTGATGGCGGATGGCGCAGCTGCCGTAAACCGCCATGCGGTGCATTCCTGTGTGCCGAGCATATACATGTGTCCGGGTAGGAGCGTCGCGTCGCCGGCCAACAGATGCCAACCTCTCTGTTGCGTAGCACGACGGTAGCCGTCGAACTCGTAGATGACAAAGTCCCGTTCGCTGCGTGCCGGTTCGTCACTGCCATCGCAGCGGATACCGGTAGCCAGATTCACCTCAAACGGTACGGCGAAAGCAAACCACTGATCAGCCAGAATGCCTTCTGTAGCCGGCAGGCGCATCACTAACTCCAGCACATCGACCGACAGATTCTCTATGCCCGAGATCTGCGCATGGCTGTCCTCACTGTAGTGCAGCAGCAGCGAGTGTACGGTCACCGGCGAAGAAACGGCGAGGTTGCCTTCCGGCGTTACGGTCAGTTCGGCATCGTCGTCGAGGTACAATTCCGCCAGGTCATTGTTGCCGTTGATGATCGTAACGAATGCCTTGTCGTTGACCGATAGCGTGCGTGTGTTGGCGGGGTTGTCGTGCGACGGACCGCCGAGTATAGGATTATCCAGCAGCACCGTTGCGCCATTGAGTTTCGTGGCGGCTGAGGCGTTCCACTCGATCTCGAGGATCGTGCCGCTATTGCCGCTCAGGCAGGTGTTGCTCAGTGAGAACAGGATGAAGCGATAGGTGTTCTCGTTTGTCGGTTGCGACACGAGTTGCAATCCCTCGGCGCGCTCCGTCAATCGGGCTGTCGTCCAGGGCGCTACGCCGTGCAGGTCGAACTGCAGACCGGATACTTGCGATACATTGTCCAGGTTGATGGACAACCGCAGAAGCGACTCCTCTTCTATCGGTTCGGCTACGAGCGAGAGTTCGTTGGGCTCATACACATTGACCGTCAGACGGATGGATTTCATGCGCGATGCCGGATCGTTGCTGTAGAGCTGCATGGTGGTCGTAAACGAACCTTCTTTGGTCGGTGTGAACTGTACACGCAGCGTCTCGGTCTGGTTGCGGGCAATGGTAACCGGCAACTCGTTGAGCACGCGGAAACCTTCCATCAGGAACGTGGCGCGTTGCAGGGTAAGCGCAGCGTTGCCGGTGTTCCTTACGGCTATGTTGAGGGTGTCGGGTTGCGTTACGGGTATAGAGCCGAAATCCGCCGAAGTAGGAACATTGATCGTCGGACTCTGGATAGTCACATACGCCTGATAAACTGCGGAAACCATGTTCTGTTGCGCGGTATTGACAAGCAGGGTGTTAATCGGGCGGAGGGCGTAACTGCCGCTGCGGCCGTTGAGGCGGAACTGTAACGTCAACAGATCGCCGTCATCGCCACTGACGGGCGTATTGCTCATGTTGTAGAGGATGACGGTCAGGGTGTCGTGCGACTGCTTGGTCAGTGCGAAATGCGAAGCGGCGCGCTCCAGCGGTGTAGCACTGCCCGGAACGAACTCCAACTGCTCGGGCAGTTTGAGCGAGAACTGCACGCCGACTATATCTTCCATATTGTTCATGCGTACGCTTACGGTCACCGTCTCGTCGGATATGCCCGAGGCGGCTTGCATGCGCAGCTCGTTGACCGAATAGGGGTCTGCGATGAGCGCACAGCGGTTGGCGCCATATACATCGTGGGCATTCACGGCATTGGAGCGGATACGCAACTGTTCGCTTATAGCGCCTTGAACGGTCGGGGCAAACGTGATAACGATGTTCTCCGTTTGTCCGGCGGCAATGCTGAGCGCTTCGTTCTCCACGCTGAACTCCTGTGCCGAGAACTCAAAAGCGGTGAGTTCCAACGGCTCGTTGCCGGTGTTGCATACTTGCAGCGTGCGGGTATAGGTGCTGCGGATAGGTACGTGCCCGTAGTCGATCGAGGTGTTCACTACCTCAATCTTCGGCGAGAGGAGCGTCACGCTGCCTTCGGTTGCATCCGCCGTCAGTTGCTCGCCATTGGCTCCGGCAAGCGTCAGATCAGCGATGAGCGGATAAGTGGCAGGCTCGTTGCCGAGCTTGAGGCGGAAAGTCAGCAGTTCGCCCTCGCTGCCTTTGAGAGTGGCATTGGATACGGAGAACACGGCTATACGCAGTACCCCGTTTGCGACGTTAGCCATCAGGCTATGTCCGTTGCTGCGAGCCGAGTTGAGCGCTGCTGAACCGGCTACCAGGCTGAGGCTCTCGCTTAGCCGGATGTTCGCTTGCAGGGCTGTCACCGCATCGCTGTTCGTCAGCGACATACTCACCGTCAACTCATCCCCCGGATGTCCGGAAGCGGAAGATATCGTGAGGGTGTTCGCCGCGTACGAGCAGAGCATCCACGTGCACGTTACTATTATACTGAATATGCGTTTCATAACTTATCGTATTTCAGTACCCATTACGTCGTACGTGCGGTCACCAAGGCGGATAAACAGGTTACCGTTCTGAATATACTTGCTGCACGTCGGTACGAACGTCGTGCCGTCCAGGGCGGTGGAAACGCCCGGTGCCATCGGCACATTGTGTCCCTGTGCATCGCTCAGAACGATGTTCGTCAGTTCGGCGTCGCCTATCTGCAGCAGCGCATGACGACCTACGCCGAGCGTCTTGCCGGACATCGAGTAAGCGAGGAACAGGTACTGATCCTCTGCCTGCCATGTGCCGACTTGCTCAAACTCATCGAGTGCAGCCAGCGGAGTGATCGTCTGCTCTTTGTCGGCTGCGAAGGTGCACTGTACACCGCCGAGCACTACATCGGTCTCTACGTACAGGATGCCGTTCTCAATGCTGTAGGAAACATTGCCCTCGTTGATAGCGCTTGTGCTGTTCGTCGGGTGCAGAATCAGGTTGACGGTAGCCACCACGTCGATGATGTTGACGTCGGCATCAGAGTTAACGTCAGCTGCCTCGAAGATAAAAGGCTGCGGATTCAGACCGGTGATATAGTTGACTTCGGTGATGACATCCGCTACATCCACGCCCATCGAACCGTTGGCATCGCCCTTGATAGCAGTCAGCGGACGAGCCACTACAGCGTTCGAGAGGTCGTAGGTGCTCAGCGATGTTGTCACTTGGCGGATTACATAGTAGTAATCCTTGCCCGGCGTAACGTCGTAGTCGATGAATTGGGTATCCTCAGCGTCAATGAGTGAAGAGTTGATACAGATGGTGTCGAAACGCCAACCTGCGTCAATATAACACTTACAACTGCTGTCGTAGTGACGATCCCACTTGATGGTATCTTGTGTCCAGCGATAGATGTTGTAACCAAGCAGGTCAGCAAAATCTTCCTCATCGGTTTCCCAAGTTAGCGTTACTTTGCCGAGTCCTGCCTCTGCCATAAGTCCTGTGGACATCGATCCCGCTGCAGCAACTTCCATATGGAAGCGATAGTTCTCTTCCGGTATTTCAAAATGCTCGTTATCTTCAGCACCATACACTTTGAAGGTATTCAATCCATCGGTAACCGATTTGCCATCAATAGTAAAGTAAGCAGTATATATCGTACTATCGGCAGACCAAGAACCATTCTCTGCTACCTGATGTTGTGTATAAGGCTGACGCACACCAAACGAAATGGTAGGCGCAATACTTACATCCATCGGTCGGTTGAAATATACCTCGCACTTATGCGTACCAACACCAATTGGCGGAAGCAATTCAAACTCATCTTGGGCATCAATGCCATTCACCAAAATCTTCCACACTATACCATGAGCTTCTGCCGATGGGCGAGTAAGCATATTAGAAAGGTCGAAGTAGCCAAAACCGTAATCTTTTTCAATATCATAAACATATCTGCGAACAATACTTTCTTTTGAAGATCCGTAATAATTTGGATAAAGTTTCCTTATTATTGGAGTCCCATCTTTGCAAATTAACACGGCATCATTATTCCCCCATTCAGATCCCATGGATACTTTGGCAGGGAACACATTTATGTTTTGCTGACCAGGCTGACTTAATGTGATGTTTAAGCCATTGCCAACAACATTATTTATGTAATTGACATGTTCAATTTTATAATTTAGAGATAACACACTTGAATATTGTTCATAATTATTGAATATGTTAGATTTATTTAAATGAAGTGCGTCCAATCTTGTTACGCTAGAATTCTTTATCGCACAATTTTCCATATATGCATTCCAATAAGCATCATGTAAATATTTCATTTCTGATAAACAAACATACTTTATTTTGGGGTATGTGTATAGTTTCCCCTTAAATAATATGCTATCATAATATGTATAGGTCACCTGCTGTACATTATTTAATGTCCAATATGTAGTTTGATATGGTAATTTTGTACCCAAGGACAATGAGAAATTCCCTTTTTCTCCATCAGCTTTTGTAAAAACAATCATGCTATCCGATGTGCCTTGTGCGTATAAGTGTCCAAAGTTAGAAAAAGTTGTATCTGGCGGATAAACTGTTACATTATTTCCATTAACGGAAACAGACTGATATGATAAATATGGAGCAGGCGTTACCGAAATGCCTGTACCATCCTTAAACTTTAAAATAGTACCAGGTTTAATTGTTAATGTAATGCCAGGTGGCACAGCCAAATTACTAGTCACTATGTAATGTACGTTCGGATAAAGTGTCATGTCTTCTGTTAGCATACCACCAATCTCCACACCATTTTCCACTTTTAATGTAATTCGTTGAACAAGCGTTTCTGCTGCATTGTCACAAGTAGCAAATAATGTTAGATTAATTTGTCTTCCATCGACACAATCGGGACTTATGGCCATACGCCACGGATTAGCAGATGTCGCTTTGGCGTAACTGCTGATAGGCTTGCCAAAATCTACTGATTCTTGCAGGTGGGTAATAAGCGACTCATCATCAGGAACCCATGTGTCTCCGTTGTAGTAACCCGTCTTAATCCAGAAACGAATATTCTCGGCTTGTCCCCAAGCGTTTTTGAAAGTTGGGTAGATTTCCAGCGTCTCACCGGCATCTGCACGTGAATCTCCATCACCTCCATTTTCATCGTTGATACTATATGTTACAAGTGACAATTCCGGTTTGCGGTCACTGTCTTTGATGTTGTATGCTGCAAGGAAATTGACATTGCCCAAACCGGCAACCATGCGGGTGTGAATCAGGTCACCAAAGAGAAGTTCCCAACTAAGCGTCTCCTTGCATTGCAGCAGACGAGATACCGCGCCGGCAACCAACGGGCATGCCATACTTGTGCCGTTGAGAAATTTGTAACGACCTCCGGGGAAGGTACTCATAATCTGCACACCCGGAGCACGTAGCTCGTAGTTGTAGAGTTTGTCCTCGCCAAACGTGGAATAAATAGGACCATCTTCATCGTAGTTACTAAAGCCGGCAAGACTGCCGACAGCGTCAGCAGAAGCCTCTACGCCTAACACAAATGTAAATGCAGCGGGAAACATCGGACCATTATCCGAACTCTTATTTATTGAGCAGAAATGCGGATTGATACATTTGAAGTCATTTCCCGCTGCGGCAACGATGACGGCATTGGCGTAAGCACGACCTAAAGCCTGTTCCTCAGCGAGAGAATAGCCGTAACCACCTATGGACATGCTGATGACATCTGCGCCGTTGGCGGCGGCGTAGTCGATACCTTTGACGATAGTAGCAATGTCACCTGTACCGTTCGATTGCATGACGGTAACCGGCATAATCAATGCGTCGGGGTTAGCACCAGTGATGCCTTTATGGTTATTGCCTACGGCTGCGGCTATACCTGCGCAGTGCGTACCGTGACCGTTGAAGTCTTTTATAGTGCCGGTTTGGTTGATAAAGTCCCAACCATGGATATCGTCCTTGAAACCATTGGCATCGTCGTCTTGACCGCTGATACCATTGGATTCAGCGGTATTCGTCCAGATGTTCGCTGCCAGATCCTCGTGCTCAATATCCACACCGGTATCCAGGATGGCGATAATCGGACGTTTGCTCGATTTCTTGTTCTTGTTCCAAAGTTGCGGCAACCCGATAGCCTCCATACCCCACTGCTGGCTATGCAGCGGCTCGCTCATGTATGTGGTAGCATCGCGGGTGTAGATGTCTGCATCGTAAGGCAACGCCATCGTATAAACGAGGTAGTTCGGCTCGGCGAACTCCACTTCGTCCATAGCTTTCAACTTGTCGATAGCCTCAAACAGCGATTGCGCTTTCTCCGCTTTCAGCGTCAAGCGATAGAGTTTGCTTAGGTCTTTGACCTCCACCTCGCTGCCGTTGTACGCGCGTACGCGACGACCGACGTTCTTATGTCCGGTCTGCGGCATCAGTTGCTCAATGCTATCTACGCCCAATTCGGCAAACAGCGCATCAATGGCATTGACCTGCGAGGTTGCAAACTTCGCCTTGCGCGGAGCTTTCATCTGTACTGCTCCGTCAGCCTTGAACTTCACCAGGATCTCGCCCTCGCGGTAGGCTTGTTGATTCATTCGGTCAATCTTGATGACCTCGTCTTCATTGTCCGCACTCTGCGCGAACAGATTTCCATTCAGCACACCCATCGTGAGTGCTACTGCAAAGAGGATAAACTTCTTCATACATTTAGTAGGTTTGTATTATTGATATGGAGTTATTTCTTATGAGTATGGAATCTTCGGAATTTACTGAATTATCATTGTTTCCATTTGTTCCGTGTGTTCCGTACTCAAATATTTTGTTCTGCAATTAACTTTCGCGTACAAAATTACGAAATATTTAGGAATTATGCAAGAAATCCATCAATTTTTTTCTCAATTTATCGATTTTTTTCACATTTTCACCCAAAATCCCCCTATAAATCACCCCGCTCGCGAAAAATGTACCCCTTTTTTTGCATATTTCAAATATTTTTTGTACCTTTGTATCCGAAATCAGTCAACACTGATTACTGAATGCTGATTACTGAATACTAATAACCATGAGCGAACTGGAATATACCGAGCAAGGCTGGCGCTATCAACTTGACCCCACGCGCCATCACCGCGAGCGGAACTGGGATTACCGCGGGCGTGGTATCTACCATATCACCCTCGTTGTAGCCGAGCGATGGCCGCTATTCGGCAAATTAGATGGCAGTAGCGCTGAGCAGGCTACCGTTGAACTGAATGACCTTGGACAAGAAGTCTTGGCAATACTGCAATCCATTCCGGAACACCACGCTGCCAAAGGTTACTCGCTAAAAATCTTAGCCACCCGGATTATGCCTGATCATATACACCTCGTGTTACAGGTGCTTGAGCCATTACCTCACCCAATTGGTCAGGTCGTACGAGGGGTTAAGAGCGCTTGTACTGCAGCGTATAAACGAACCTATTCCCAGGCATCCCCCGCGCTCAATCATGAGCGCGAAATGCACAATGCGACATTTGACCACCGTAACAGTGTGCATTTTGCTCGCATGTTTGCGAGCAGAGGTAGCATCTGGCAATCCGATGCCGCGCATTATCACGATCGCATACTGCATTCCGAAGGTCAGTTGGATGCCATGATTAATTACGTCAAAGACAACCCGCGCCGCCTCTGGCTCAAGCGCGCCAACCCCGACCTGTTCCGTATTCGCCGCCAGACGATGGTCGCCGGCGTCGAGTGCACCACACTCGGCAATATCTTCCTCGCCGAGCGCCCTCAGCGCACCCTGCTGCAATGCTCACGTAGCCTGACCCAAGCCGAGATCGACGCCAAGCGCGAAGCCTGCCTCGCTGAGGCTGACAACGGCACCGTGTTCATTAGTGCCGCCATCTCCGAGGGCGAGAAACAGATCAGCCGCACACTGCGCCGCGCAGGTTACCCGATGATCATCCTGCTGCAAGACGGGTTCCCCAAGCCCGGCGACCCGCATGAGCGCTACTACAAACCCGGTGGCGAATACTTCGAAGCCTGCGCCAACGAACAACTACTGCTCATCGAGCCTTCACAAGCACTGCTTGACGCACCCGAGGTTGAAGCTGCCGTCTATCGCAAGGCGCACGATATACCGCATAGATCCCAACGCTACCGTTTCCTCGCACTTAACGTCATCGGCTGGATGATGCAAACCTAAAAGCACATACATCACTAACCTGATCCGCTTCCGAAAGGAGGCGGATTTTTTTTTGCCCGAATATTTTTAACCACTAAAATAATACAATCATGAACAAAACACAACTTCAAATCATTCTTCGGCTTATTAAAGCCACGCAAAGCCTTACATCACAACTAACTGACGCACTCGCCCACCTCAGGGAGTACGTGCAGTCGTTGCTTAACACCGCACAGCCAATTGACGCTGAACGACGCTGGACGTTTCCGAAAGACACCTACACCGTGCTGGCTATCTGGCTGCTCTATGACCCGATAGCGCATGAGTTATTCCCCGTGAACGCCAGAAAGAGTTGGGCGCAACTGGCTCTGCCTGCTGCTGTTCGCGATAATGTTCGCAGCGCTGGCAATCGGTCTGAGTAGCTGCAAAGCCTGGCGAACCATCACCACCACGGCAACCTACAGCGCTGCCCCGGACAAATCCGGCAACCCCGTCACCACGATTCAGACCAAGACAGTCGAGGAGTACACGGGAGTAAAAAAGAATTGAGGTTCATCACGAACCTCAATTTATTTCCAAATGAAACGAATTATCTCTATAACCCT
>JAEEGF010404042.1_pt1 | contig 12355 bp, 12 predicted proteins | sample 9134171 | NCBI WGS metagenome assembly JAEEGF01 (sample SAMN16246542, study PRJNA631951) | gut metagenome | biome: gut microbiome; feature: rumen; material: AP-attached | host: Bos | place: Iran: Karaj | collected 2018-10 | reverse complement strand
ACCGCCATAGTACAATAAGCGTTGGTCAAATGCCCTGTTAGCTCAGATGGATAGAGCGACCGCCTCCTAAGGTTATGTTGGAACAATCGCCTTTGGAGGAAAAGCGGGCATTATAGAGTTCGAGATTGTTCCTGAAAAGTACACACGCCCACGTAGCTCAGTCGGATAGAGCGGCCGCCTCCTAAGTTTCCGACGATCTGCCGCCAAAAATGAATAATTTTGATACCAGCCCGCGTAGCTCAGTAGGATAGAGCGGTCGCCTCCTAAGCGACAGGCCGGAGGTTCGAGCCCTCTCGCGGGTGCCAAAACGCCGTATTTCACACGAAATGCGGCGTTTTTTGAACTTTCCTCCGCATTTTCGCTTTTCGACGTTGGGCGTGCGAAATGAATAGAGTTTATGAATACTGCTAATTGGGATCGAACGTGAAAAAGGGGAATCGAACTACATGCTAATGGATTTGCTAATTGCTGTAATGTGCCGCCGCGTTCGATTCCGTATCGCGGCTTACACTTGCTTGAGCAAAGCGGCAAGTTGGGACAGGATTTCCGGGTTCGCCTGCAGCGTCGTCACAAGCTGTTGAATTGTGTCGGTTTGTCCTGTTAATACGGGTTGTTTGGTCCAGACAATTCTTTGCTCAACGGGCCTCATATCCGCTCTGGCGTAGAACGCTGCCTCAAATTTCTGGGCGTTGATCTTCCGGTCTTCATCCAGAATATGTGAGTAGAGCTCTGTCACCATGCTGGCCTGTGCGTGGCCGGTGTCGCCCTGCGTGGCCTTGATGTCTCCGTGATTCAGCTTCAGCTTATAGGTTGTGCTGCTATGGCGCAGAGAATGGAACACAACATTGGGCAGACCCGCGTCGCGCTTTAGCCGCTCAAAGGCATTTCCAAGAACGCGGTCCTCACAGGGCCTTCCGATCTCGGTGGAAAGAACCATGTTGTAATCAACGTAGTCGCTGCCCATGTATTCCTTCAACTTGTTTTGCGTCTGCTGCCACTCCCGAAGAATCAACGCCAGCGTTTTCGGAATCCAGACCTGACGAATACTGCTTTCCGTCTTCGGTTTTTTGAGGACGAGCCTTGTAGTTGCCTTACCGCCCATGATACGCGGGAATACCATGAAAATGTCATCCTTGCCAAGTACGTCAATGGCCTCCTGGCTTGTCCTGGTCAACTCTTTTTCAACGAAGAGATGTGCATTGTCAGCAGCAATGTCCTCGTCGGAAATATGAACACAGTCCCAGGTCAGGCCGGTGATCTCCCCAAGCCGGAGCGAACACGCAAAGGCCAGGTTGATTGCAACGTAGAGACGCCCGTCCTCACAATGATTCAACGCTTCTCGAATTACATCTGCGGTCCAGATGTCCCGTTTTTTCGGCTCGTGTTTTGGAAGGATTGCACCGTCCACAGGACTTTTTGCAATCAAATTCCAACGAACTGCCTGCTTGAATGCGCACCGCATCAGCTTCATGACCTTCTCAATCGTGCTTGCGGTGACGTACTCGGTTTTTGCGTGACGGAACGGACATTCTACCGGAGCAGTTTTTTGGAGCTTCTGAATGAAGCGATCCACAGCTAACGGCGTCATATCCTGTACCTTGATCGTTCCGATCAGCGGATTGATGTAATTTGTAATCAACGAGGTATTGCTTGAATAAGCGGAAAGGCCCCACCGTTTGACACCGTATATTTCAACGAACTGCTGAAGAAACTCAGCGACGGTCATTTCTTGCGGCGGTGTAAAGCCACCGGTATTCTGCTCATGCTCCACGGCTGACTTCCTGGCAGACGCCTCTCGCTTGGTGTTATAGGTTTCCCATTTTTGCCGAGCGACGCCATCGTTATCCTCATAGGTGTAGACAACCGAATACTTTTTTCCTCTTTTTTGAATTGAAGCCATGATAAACCTCCATATCATCAGGATTGTCTATCAAGCCACTCGTCGAATGATGCCTTCGATACGCGTATAGCCGATCCGATTTTCACAAACGTGAAAAGCCCGGAGTGGATCAGCTTATACGCAGATGTTCTACCGATGCCGAGGATGCTCGCAACCTCCTCGACCGTGTAGGTTCGCTTTTCAGCTACCCTTGATGTACTGTATTGGGCAGTCATCGTAGCCTCCCTTCTTGTGCCAAAACAGTACCGGATAGATGAAATGCCTTGCTTCGATTCCATCATAAACCGGTACTGTTTTTTTTGTCAAAGATATCAGATTCTGCATCGAGCAAGATCAGACATTCAAACTACGTTTTTCTTTTCGCCATCATTGTCACCGCCCCTGGCGAAATGGGCATGACGCAGGTCGTCCTTGGCAGGACTGTCCCAGCACCGCGGTGCCGCTGCTTGTAAGGCTGGCGTACACCGCAGTGCTCCCCCGCAAGTCAGTGGGAGGCCGTAGCTGGAGGTCGCGTATTACCTGTGAGGTCGTGGCCTGCCGAAGATGCCTTTCTCGGATCTGAGGCTTGCGGTGGTCGCTCGAACAGATCAGGAATGCCCTTCCTGTTGTCATGGCGTCGCGCCTCTGTAGCTCGCTCACAGGCTCTGTGCCTGCGTCATGGTATATTCCGGAGCCCGCGGTAGGTTTGGGGAATGACTCATTTGTTTTCAATGTCCATCAAAGGCTCAAAAGTGTCCTTCACTTATTAGGTTTTTAAGTGCAGTTTTACCCCCTGTTTTGCACCCGAAGAAAAAATTTTATAATTTTATTCTTCGCAGCGATAATGGACTTTGAAATTCTCCTTTGATTAGCTTTCTCAATCTGACTGATTTCCCGTTGGGTCATTCCAACTACGCTATACATCCAAAGCCGTCGAAATTGTTTTTCCGTGATGATGGATTGCAACATCCGGACTTGCGCAGCAGCAGCTCTACCACGCTTCAAGCATGCATATCGGACAAGTATAATGTCCTCTGGACTGAGATCAGCACCGACTTCTTCTGACAACGCATGAAGCGACACTGTGTGCTCATGCTCTCGATTGTCTCCTTTGGCCCGCATGTGATAATCACTGTCAGACCATTCCTTCCAGAAGCGAAACTCAGCTTCCGAAGCAAAAAACTCCTTCGTGATGAAATTCTCGCCATTCATATTATTGGAGCAAACGATGGCGTCAGGATTCAGTTTGTTCCGGGCGTAAAGACTTTTTCTGTCGAATACTTCGCCCATTATATGTACCTCCATTCAGTTTTTTTGAAATCTGAATGGAAGTGGGCGGAGCACGACTATGCTCAAGGATTAAACGCAGTACATGGATTTGAATCGATAATTCTTTTGCTGCACAAGTGAACTGCGATACACTTCTATACCTACAGTTATTTTGATGTAAACAACGGAGTACAGTTGAGTATTACAAAAAATGGTTTTCTTCTCTGTATCATTTTTGTTCCTCGGATCGTGTATCACGGTACACATAACACATGAATTAAAATGAATTCTGTCGAAAAGAGGTGTATTGTAGAATATATGCGAGGTGAATTGAAATGATTGATTATACTCGTATCCTTGGAGACGTCGTAAAACGTGCTCGTGGCAAACTGGATCGCACGCAAAATGAAATTGCAAGCACGATTGAGGTTGATGTACGTACTGTATTGAATATTGAAAACTATAAGGGAAACCCCAAATTTGAAGTATTGTTTCCTCTAATCCGTACATTGCAGATAGATGCCAACGAGATTTTTTATCCTGAACAGCAGCGCCAGTCCCCTGATCTGCTTAAACTACGAGCTGTAATCAGTGAGTGCAGTGATGAAGAAGCTGCATTTCTCACGCCGGTATTGGAATCAATTCTTGTGGTCCTTCGAAAGAAAAACGCTATGACCATCGAATAAAAAAAGCCATCAATCCACAATAGGATTGTTGGCTCTGCGTCTGAACGTCTGGCTTTCTGCTCTTGTTGTTCTAGTTCCTTATGGAAGTGCTCTCCTCGCATATAGATTTGATAACCGCTCAAATTTAGCTCTGCGTTTATACGTCTGGCTTACTTATGAAAGAAAACATAAGAGAACCAGCTTTCTGCAACTGTGTGATTACAGAAAGCTGGCTCTGTGTTTATTTATCTGGTCTTTTACTTAGTATCATCTTTAGTTTTGCAACGTCTATCAAAAACTCTTTTTTACATTTTGGGCAAAATAGCGGGAAGTTGATCAGGACTGTTTTGTCATATACTTTTGTTCTTGTTTTATTGCCGCATAGCGGGCACCGAATCCATAGAGACTTATTGTTCATTTCGATCAATCAATTCTGTCGGGGCATTAATTTACATCCTCAGGATGCAGTCTTCAAACAGCTCGAAATAATTGTAAAGTATCGGAAAAACCAGATTTGTGCTATGCTCTAGCGTTATTTTTATGATGCTTATGATTTATCTTGAGATAAAATACCATCACGTAACGTATACCGAATTGGACATCTGACAGCAACCGCTGGGTTATGTGTGACAATCAACAAAGTAGTACCATTCTGATTTAATTCTGCAAAGGTATCCATAAGTTCTTCGGTATGATTCGAGTCTAAAGCGCCTGTCGGCTCATCTGCTAAAATGAGTCGTGCACCCATCGTAATTGCACGTGCAATTGCGACACGCTGCCGCTGTCCACCGGACAGCTGGTTTACTTGCTTTTTCTCTAGCCCAGCAAGCCCAAGTCTTTCGAGGTTCTCTCTTGCCTGATTCGCCGTTTTTCTCGAATAATTACCGCGAATCATCTCTGGCAAGCAAACATTATGCAAAATGCTTTCTCCGCCAAGAAGGCCAAAATCCTGCATGATTAGTGCGATCTCGCGGTTACGAAGTAGGCATCTTTTTGCATCCGACAAACCTGCTACATCAATACCCTCAAAAGAGTAGATTCCAGAAGTTGGCATATCAATTCCCGCCAGAATATGCAAAAGCGTTGATTTTCCAGAGCCGGAAGGACCGGTGATGGCAATCATTTCACCCGCTTGAACAGAAAGATCCACGTCTTGTAGCGCATGAACTTCCGACTCCATTCCTCGGTTATAGACTTTATAAACGTGCTCTGCTCTGATCATTCTAATCAGCCTCCTGATATAGTGTGATTTCTGCCATCTTTTTTGACTGCCTAAATCCTGCAAACACGCTGGCAAGAAGAATTAACAGGAGCAGTCCTCCGCAGAACAGCCAACTGAATGCGCCGGGTTCTGCATTTTCCAAATATAAAACGTTTTTCATGAACCACGGCGTTAGTAAGCCACTAATCAGGAAGGCCAGCGCAAGTACCGCAGCTCCGATTGCAAAGATGATTGCCGCAAGTTTTCGTCTTGTCAGACCCATGATGTAAAAAACGCTGAATTCTTGCTGCCGTCTACGAAGCATAAGATATAGATAGCTTCCGTAGCCAAAAACAGCAATTCCGCCAAGTAACGCAAATGCGAGTAAGTTCCAGCCGTTTTCATGAATCAGATTTCGTTGTGCGCTGTTAAGCAGTTCCCGCATTGTTGCAATTCGCCCAACGCTTCCAAGTTCACCCTCCAACGCTTCACGTAGTACAGTAGGATCTGTTCCTTGCTTTGGGATAATTAGCAGATTTGGCAGCCAATTCTCTTCGGGTACGATATCAGAAAAAAGAACCGCAGGCACTGGGACGGCAAGAAAGTCTATATCCTCTGAAGATTCAGTAAAAACACCTAACGTCTCGGGCTCCGGGAAAGAACCGTAACCGACAATTGCCGGTATTGCGCAATTTTCCTGTAATACGCCAAGGCATGTGCAGGAAAACCTGGCGTTGGTACTCATGATTGTGATGGATCGTTCCGTGCCAACCGGGAAGAAATCGTGCAAAGAAGAATCAGCATATACCGCTATACCTCCCCAGTTGTCGCCGTTGAAGGTGTCGGCAAGCGCAATATTTGCAAAGCTGTTAATCGGTTCCGAGTAAAACAACAGGTTGACAACATGCTGCCTCTGCTTCAGAGGTTGGCCCGATCTGTCTGTTTTGCCCTCATTTTCGTCAAATACTGCTTGAACAACCATGAATCGAACGACTTTATCCACCCCCGGTATTTCCAGCACTTGTTCGCAGAGATCATCGATTTGCTCAGGCTGCTCCATTAAACTTTCTCCGCCTGAAAAGTGGAAGGTACGGTCAGGATTCACTGTGTAAGTGTTCCACAACAGGCGTTCTTTTTGAAAAAAGCTGTCAAGTGGGTTGAGGACTGCAAATCCAAAGAGCAGCATCAAAACGAGTTGAAGAAGGAGAACCAGCTCACTGAGCAATCGTTTGGAAAGGAAATAACGGCAGAGACAAAGAAAACTCATCTACTTCTCCCACCTTTCATCATGCGGATTGTTTGTGGAAGCGTGAGGCACAACGTGGCAAGAAACAGAACGCTCACAGAGATTACAAGAACATCAGCCTCAGGCGGCTGATCGGCGCACAGATCCCGAAGGAGAGGAAAACTAAACCGATGCAATAAAACAGCTGTGCCGACACCGAGGAGGAAAAGAATCAGCCAGTGGCCGTATGCAAGAGCAATACACCGAGCCTGTGTCATTCCACAAATGCGCAAAACGTAGAGTTCTTTTCTATAAACCTTGAGCCACTCCATCATGAGTTGCAGAACGGTCAGCCCAGCAATCAAGCAGAGCAGCAAGCCCAGTTTTAGATAGCGAATTTGAGCTTCCTTCTGAAGATCGGAAGAATCTTTATTGGGCGGATAGACCTGCGAATCCGGAAACTTTTTCGCCAGAGTCCGTGCGTATCTAGTCAAATCCGTGTATGATGCCTGCCGGTAGTGAATCAGAATCTGATCCGGTTGAAACTCTTTAAGATAACATCCGGCTGGGATAATATAGTATTTTGAGTCCATGCTATTATTATCAAATAATCGGACGCCTGAGCGATTGGATACTCCGACTCCAAAGTTCCACGGTACAATCCAATCGCTTCCAATCACCTGATAGGTGTGTGCGCCTACCTGAACTGATTCACCTGTCTCTTTCTGAGCTGAAGCAGATAGAAAAATAACACGGGAATTTGCATTTTGGTCTTCTTGCGTAAAGAAACGACCGGTTGAGACTGGAAACCACATTGATCCGTCTATACCATCCCAACCGACAATGATCTCATTTTCCGATTGTTTTGTGAAATAAAGGATATTCCGGGTTCCGTATTCTGACAGTCCTGCCGCATATGCTGTGACATCTTCCGCTTGCGCTGCCGATGCCTCGCCAGGATCAAAGGTCAACGTGGACATATCATTACTTTGGGTTGCGAGCAGATATTGTCCAGCCGCATATCCGAGCATAACGCTGATACAATATATACAAACTGTAACGCCAATCAGTAGCAGCATGGATGTTAACGGCCTTCGCTTCAACTGCCGAATCAGGGAGCGCCAAAAAAGCGAAAACAAGGTTTTAACCCTCCTACAAGTATAAGCTTTTCTTTCTTACGGATATGAGTTATTGTACGAGAAACAGCAGGAAAGAACTCGATGTAATGAACTCATATCCGTAAGAAGAGTGACAGTGTAATTAATCTGTATCGGTTGCAAAATACGATTTCATGCTTCCAGTACCACACCGTGCCTGAAACCATCCGCGCGCAAATGTAATATCTTTCTTCGTAATTGAGCGTGTTTCTCTTTCAACATTCGTGCCAGAACTATAATAATAGCTTGTGCTAGAAGGAGTCCAGTAATAATTATTTCCTTCTTTGTATTGGACCTGAATTCCCGCCATAAGGTAGTTGTCAACTGGGTTACAATCACACTTTACAATTGTTGATACGGCCATATCCGCAGTGCCCATGTTATAAATTATCTTGTTGCAAGAATGTCACAATTGAGTTTTATATTATATCACGTAGCATCTATTGCTGTTGCTGTTATGTGTCCTCTGGGATTAGCTCTTTGGGTATCGCTGGCTGATAGGTCAAAAACAAACAAGTAGAGCTAAGGCTTCGGACAGCAACAAACGTTGCAAGGCTTGCTGCGAAAGTAGATAGTCCGACCAGTATTTTATGAAGCTTGATCTTCATTTGATTTCCCTCCTTTCCGCTGATGGAATATTTCGACGATAAACAACATGCAAGATGCAGCAATGCCAAGGAAAAAGATATGCAACGGTATCATCATAATGTTCAAACAGAAAGATGCGCTTGCTATGGCAACATCTATGCAAACAACTATTAGACTTGCAATTCGATTTGCTCTTCGGGATTGTCTTGCTAACGGTTTTTTAGGGGATTGAATCGGTGAAAAAATGAGAACGAGAACTGCTGCAATCGTGGACACAATTACAGGTAAAAATGGACTTATTATTATTTCAGCAGCAGTCAGCTGACAAACAACAAACAAGCCTCCAATTGTGATATAACAAAGAAAGTGGTTCTTTGCATGATAGCCCCCAGCAGAGACGCGGAGTGGAACAAAACCTAATAAGAATGCGAGCCAAGAGAACGGTTGTCCAAATCCTATTGAAATCCCAATGAGCAAAAAGATGCCGATAATCGATGAAATGATTAATTCCATTCCATAAGATATTACATTCAGCCTATCTTGAGAAATGCTGCCTAACCGAACTATCTGATCAGATAGCATTTTTGCTATTCGTCTGGTCATTCAGAAAACCATCTCCTAAAACTGTTAATATCAAAAAGTTCCAGACTTTTCAAGTTTTCTGGCACACTTGGTCGTTATTAGAGCACAAGTGGCAAAATGGCAGCTTGCAAAAGCAAGCTGCCGCGTTGTATAATGACACTATCTGAGAAAGGAGGTCGCCGTATGCTACGCATCGCTGTCTGTGATGATGAGGGAAAAGATTTGAATGAGATTGTGTCGCTGCTAAAACAGTACGATTCCGGCGATCTTCTGGTAATCACGACATTTTTCTCGGCGAAGGAGTTGCTTTCCGCATCAGAAAAAACACCTTTTGACCTTGCAATCATGGATATTGAAATGGATGCGCCGAACGGCTTTGAAGCCGCGCAGGAGTTGATCCAGCAGGCAAAACCGCCGCTGATCGTTTTCGTGACCAAAAGCATGGCGTATACCCTACGCGGATACGGCGTTGCCTTCCGCTATCTTCTTAAGCCGCTGGATGCAGTGCAGTTTCATTCGGTGATGGATGCTGCCGTCCGGGAGCTTCTCGCCAATCGCTTCACGTTTAGCGTTGACAATATCCATCACGTTGCAACGATGCAGGAGATCTATTACTTTGAGGTCTACAAGCACTACACGACGCTGCACCTTAAGGATGAACAGTTCCTGATCCGATCTGCGCTGAAGGATGTGTTGTCCCAGCTTCCGGGCGGCTTCTTCGCCATGCCGCACCAAAGCTATATCGTGAATCTCGCGCACGTCAAAACTGCTTCCACCACTGAGCTTCAGTTGACAAACGGCGCAAGGATTCCGATCAGCAGGAGACGGCAGCAGGAATTCGAACGCCAGCTTTATTCATATCTGGGGAGGTAGCCCGATGTATGAACTGACCGAACTGATCTGCGTCATTGCTGAGGTACTCGTGATCGCTCTCTTTCTACAAAACACGTTTCCTGTACGGGAGAGAAGGCCGTGGCTTCGTCTTCTGTGCTATGGGCTGTTCGGAGCCGCTGTCTTTACAGCTTCTTTGTTTCTGGACGCTGCCCTGCTGCGGCTGCTGCTGTGCTTTTTTGGCGTTGCCGTTCTTGCGCTGGTTTTGTTTGACGTAAATCCGCTGTATGCCATTCTTGCCAGCCTGACCTTTTCCGCTTTGGTTGCTTTGAGCGACGTGCTGTTGATGGCGTTTCTGATGCTGTTTGGCTTGAATAATCTGGAATTGATGCAAGCAGGAAATGCTCGGCTTCTGTATCTGATCATTGGGCATCTTTCGCTGTTTGCGTTGGTAGTCGCCGTTTGTATGCTGAATCGGCGAAGGAAAAACATCGCGCTGTCTCCGAAGCTTTTGCTGCCGCTGCTTCCGTGTTGGCTCTCCGGGATCCTGCTCTGCTGTATTCTAACGGCTGAGATGTATCAGACCGGGAAAGACATGAATCCCCTGTATCTTGCCGTGGTTTTCGGGCTGCTCTATACCAATATCGTGATCGTCCATTACACAAGCCGCATCAAAAAGCAGGAACAGGACAAGGCGGACGCCGCGATTGCGGCGCACCATTATGCAATGCAGGAGGAATACTACGAACAGCTGCACGCCCAGCAGGAGGAAACGCGGGCGCTATGGCACGATATTGGCAAATATCTTCGTGCCATGCAGGCGGATGCTCAAGCAGGAGAAACACTACTGCAGTTGCAAGAGAAGGTCGATTCGGTTACGTCGGTCGTCGACGTGAACAACCGCACAGTCAGTGTGATTCTGAACGAATACCTGACGGCGGCAAACGACATTCAAGCAAAACTGACCTTTGACGTTCAGGTTCCTTCTGAATTGTTTGTCTCCGCCGCCGATCTTTATATTCTGCTTGGGAACACCTTAGATAATGCGTTGGAAGCCTGTATACACCTGCCGGAAGAGCAACGGGAGATCAAGCTCCTGCTCCGGCAGCATAATGATATTCTGTTCTATCGGATTACGAATCCCTGCGCCCCGGAGCAAGCTGCGAAGAAGCATAGTCAATTCCACGGCTACGGTCTGAAGAATGTACGTCAATGTGTGGAAAAGTATCATGGCAGCCTGAGCATCACGAAAGAAGGCGGGCTGTTTGTTGTGGAAATGCGGTTGAACTGCACATAGCGGGGAGATACCTTCTGATGATTATCACGCAACACTTGCCTCAAAACCGCTAAGAACATAAGTATCACAGATATCATCAGGTGTATGCTGTTCAACAATTTCGAAGAATGCTTCCCAACTTGGGGCGCATTCTATTGCAGTAAGGGCTTTATTCTAAACAGAGAATTATATTTTTATAAAAATGTCGAAATGTGTTGCAGAACTATGTGCCGTTTTGTCTTTATACTTTGAGACAATTATTGAGAGGTATTCTTTCCTGATCCTAATCATGACTTTCGTCAAACATACATAAAGGAGCAGTCCTATAATACCGATAAGCGCAGTAATAAGAAATCAAAAGGATTTGGGCAGCTCTTTGTCATGAGATACTGTTAGAAGATCGAATCGCATTTGCCCATAGAAATAGAAAGAGCAGATCGTTATTAGACGAATTGTTTTTCGTTTTAATTGCGAGCAAACTCTCTCAAAAACAATCCCACATTATTCAAGTAATGACTTAGAGAAGGCGCTATAAATGAGTGTAATTCAAATTATTATTATATCTGCAGCAATAATATTGTGTACATTGATAATCGGATTTCTTTTTCCCCTTTTTGATAGTATAAAAGAAAAACTTAATGACAGAAATATAAACACAAATGATTGTGAGATCTTTTATGAGGCTATTAGGCTAAGAAGGGCATGGAAATCGATCTCACAAAGGTGGCTTATATGTGACTATATGTTCAAAATTATTCCTTTTGAATGCACATCTATCATTTTATATTTGGAGACATTTGCTCCAGATGGAAAAGAAACAGCTTTAGCTGTGTTTGGTTTCTCTATCATCTCTATGATAATTATTATCCTTCCCTTTGCAGTTAGACCGTATGAGCAAATGAAAGCGTACCGAAAAGCTTATTTGGTAATTAATTCCTTAATCTATTTGTTTATTCAACACGGGATAGTTCTGACGAAGAAAGTCAAAAAAAGATAGCGCTTGCAGGAGCAATAGAATTGGGGGAAAGATATATCAACAAAGCCATTGATATAGAAAATCCAAATGACAACTAGAAATTATATTGATTAGTGTTAGTCGCAAAGTTAGGACCTAACGTCTCGAATTGCGAGGATTTTCAAGGACTTTACCGATTCAAGCGTGACAGGGAGCCGGATGGAACACAGAGAACAACGCAGTCGGTCTGCAGTCTCAGTCACAGAACGCTCTGCACTCATGGCAATCAGCGAGAACAACGCTGCATAGCGGTTAAGGTATTTGCTTGCTACACCACGAAGCTTACGCATCATCTCTTTGAAGCGGCTGTGCAAGCTGTTTACTGTATTCAAGTGATAAACTTTGTTGTAACAATCGTGGTCATCCAGCGCGACCTTTTCGCAGTCAGTCTTTTCAGCTAAAAGGTTGTAGCTTCTCGCTTTGTCACATAACAGAACGGACTTTCCCGCGATATGGTCCGCCAAGGCATTCAGTAGGTCCTCGCCACTGGGTTTTCCTCGATTGACGCAGCGGGTAATGATATGGTGATTCCTGTCAGAAGCCACACATACGCACATCTGCTCATCAGATAAGCCTCTTTTACCGACGCCTTCCCCATGCTTTCGAGGTTTCCTGTGCGTGACAGGCGTGCCTTTCTTGGATTCTGCCACATAGGTTTCATCAGCCT
>JAEEGF011287172.1_pt1 | contig 12356 bp, 16 predicted proteins | sample 9134171 | NCBI WGS metagenome assembly JAEEGF01 (sample SAMN16246542, study PRJNA631951) | gut metagenome | biome: gut microbiome; feature: rumen; material: AP-attached | host: Bos | place: Iran: Karaj | collected 2018-10 | reverse complement strand
ACAGCCTGAGCGAGCCAGTGCTTCAAGCAATGAAAAGGCACGGATGGTCTTTTCAACCAATGCAATGTCGTGGACACCCATTTGGCGGGCGGCTTCGGTTATCCACTCAAGGCTTCTACTCTTGGGATTGATCATGGTCTATCGTGTATATGATATGTTCAACTTTCTCTTTCCTGTTACGGCGAGAGGCATACCTAAGCAGTTTGCGCATGTTGACATGATTTCTCTCACGCGCATAGTCATATATATTGTATATCTCGGAACCGCTGGCGAATAGCAGTTCGTTGTCGCCAATGGCATCCACAAGGATTTTCTCTATACGGGGTACCTGACAACCGTCCACGATGGTCAGCGGCGACTGACCTATCAGTTGGCGCACCACGAGGGCATCAGTACCCGTCAGGTAACGGTCACAGTCAATAGGTGAAGGCGACAGGAGAATGTTTCTGTCAAGTTTCATCTCCTGCAAGGCATGGAATACCGTCTCCATACCGTCCTTCTCCACATCCACGAAAACATAGCCGATGTCTGGCACATGGAGCATGAACGAGGCAAGCACCCGTGGGCTCCAGATGCACATATTAAGGAGCGGAAACTTCTGCTTTAGACTCAAATAGATGTTTTTCTCCATCTCTGATGGCTGATATACGAATTCCGGAAGACTGTCATGAGCCAATTCGTAAACTCCGTGCCCAACCCTATGAAGTGAGCCTGATGCAAGCATCCGGTTAATCTGAAGGGTAATTGCACTGGCCTTGATGCCCGTCTGCTGGCGGGCAACTTCATGCAGCAAATCTTTCCTGTGGAAAGTTCCTCCCTGTGCCACTGCGTAGTTCAATATAACTTCCGTTGCTGTCATATCAGTGTTTGTCAGTGCAAAAATATATCTTTTTTGTCAAATACAAAAATAATTTGCCAAGAAAGATATAAATTGCTGCTATTTTTCATAAAGATGGGCGTATTCTGACTAAATCCAGCATCACAGAATGATTATCTCTATGTCAAACCATAGATTTTGGTACAAAAAGTCCATTTTTCACCCTATTTTAGAGCCATGCCGGGTAGTTAAACATCCTTAACCAAATCATAAACTTTGTTGCTTCTTGACCGTATCATAAATATCAAAAAATTCAATAAAGCGACAACAATGAATCCATTATCGGGTAATAAATAGTTATACTTCGTATGAAAGCAGGCTGCACCTCAGGAAAGAAAAAACAAGGTTTTTCTTTCAATTCGGTTTGCACTGTTTTTGAACCATTTAAAATCGAGTATTTTCAATCGTCATTGATTGTCAGGCATTTACATAATTGCAAAAGGGTTCCATATGAAGAATCCCACATTTTTGCAGTGATGGATTCTGCTTCTATCTTTTCAGGAAATGAGCGCATAGAGGTTTTTGAACTACACATTTTTTTCTTAATTTTGTGTCACAAAAACAATTAGTCAACGTACTAATAACAGAGAAAAAGAAAAATGACAACGGAAACGTTCAAAAAAGAAGCACAACGCATAAGAACGGCGCTCATTAGGCAAGCATTCGGAATACTACGCGATTCCGAGGAGGCTGAGGACGTGGTGCAAGACGTTCTGCTACGGCTTTGGCAAATGAGGGACCAACTCAAGATGCCTATAGAGCCGTTGGCGAAAGTGCTCACACGGAACCGTTGCATTGACCTCGTCAGACGTAAGAAGCCCATTGCAGAAATCAACATTGCAGACTTCCAAGAGGGGAACGAGGCGCTACATGAACGCATAGAGCGGATGATGAAGGTGATAGAAACCCTGCCGGACCTACAACAGACCATTCTTCGTCTGCGCCATATGGAAGGGATGGATTCAAAAGAGATTGCCGACCTGACGGGGACAACGGAGGCTGCCGTAAGGAAAGCCCTGAGCCGAGCCAGGCAGACCGTAAGAGATAAATACAAAGGATATGAGAAATGACTTGAAAATAAGAACACTGACAGAGCGGTTTTTCGACGGTGAGACATCGCTCGCTGAAGAACAGGAACTCTACAGGCTGTATCGTGAAGGAGATGTGCCCGAAGATCTGTTGCAATATAAGGAAATGTTCAGCGGTTTCGAGGACATCCGCCTGCCCCAGCAGAAGGCATCAAGTCGTAAATGGGGATGGGTTATTGGCATTGCTGCTTCCGTAGCGATATTGCTTGCCGTAGGTACTACACTTCATACAAGAAACAGCAAGGATGAGTGCGTGGCATATATTTACGGAGAGAAATGCACAGACAAGACCATCGTGATGCAGCACATGCAGTCAGCCCTCGATGAAATGGAAGATGTCTCTACCATAGATGAACAGATGCGTGACTTTTTTTCTGAATAACAAATAGGAAACAAAGATATGAAACAACTACTGACGATACTCCTCTTCCTCCTGACAACAGGACATGCGGCAGCCCAACAAGGACTTGCCATCAACGAATTGTTCAGTGGAAACATCATTCCCAAGGAAAGAATGGTGGAGACGCGTATAAGGGGAAGGATGCTGACAGACTATAAGATGAGTCTGTTCCGAAGTGTGAAATGCAAGGTGAGCAAAGAAGAATTAGACAAAATCAATGCGCTCGTGCAGCAGGACATCGCTTCGTATAAGACAACAGAATACCTGGCTGATGAACGTCACAAACGTTCCACCACTCTCATGGTACAGTTAGCCAAAAAGGGAAAGACTTACTGCTATATTTGCCAAAAGTCAGAATCCGAAGGCAAACAATGGGTGGTCACCCTCATCTATATCGAGAGTACACTGGGAACGCTGTCTGAACTAAAGAAAATGTTTAATAATAAATAAGAACTGTTATGAAGAGATTTCTATTTGCTACAATGATGATGATGGCAACTACCGCTTTTGCCTCAGAAAACGACACCCTGATTATTGAGAAGCCACAGCGTGTAATCATCATTACAAGCGACTCCTTACAGTCTATTCACGTAAAAGGCAAAGAGGGCGACAACCAGTTTGACTACCAAAACACCATTCAACTATTAGACAGCAACTATGTCAGTACCGAGACTTACAACAAAACGTTGTGGGACCTTATGCCTTTCGTGAAGAATAAGGACAGCGAGAACCGCGGCACGATGGAATTTGCCCTCATCGCAAGTTTCGGCGTCGGCTTCACTTCTGCGGTAGGAACTGCAGATAAACTGAACATTCCCGTAGGACCTTCCTGGGAATTCATGTGGGATATCGCCCATATCCAAATCCATCCGTGGAAAGAACTCGGCCATCATTTCAAAACGGGCATTGGACTCGACTGGCGTAATTACCGCATGACAGACCAGAAGCGTTTTGTGGAAATGAGCGACGGACAAATTGACGTGACTCCCTATCCACAGGGCAGCGAACCAGATTTCTCGCGTATCAAAGTACTAAGCCTGACAGTTCCTTTCACTTACGGTTTCTATCCTTCCAGGAAAGGATTGTTCAGAGGTTTCGAAGTCGGACCTGTACTGAACTTTAATGTATATAGCAGCATCAAGACTCGATATAGCGTCAATGGAGAGAATCAGAAGGATTTTACGAAGGGTCTGCATAAGAATCCCGTCACGGTGGATTTCCTCCTGAAACTGAGGATGAGGTATTTTGGTTTCTATGCCAAATACAGTCCATGCAATGTGCTTGACACATCGTATGGTCCGAAGTTCAAGTCCGTTTCCTTCGGCATCTACTTCTAAAAATCAGCAAATCCCCTTCCTGTCATATTATGGTAGAAAGGGGATACTTTTTTGAAATACATTTCTGATTTGCAAAAATCTCCCCAAAAAACATTATCTTTGCACCAAATGGATTGACAAATCGCTATTTAACCATGAATACGGTCACAGAAAGCGGATAAAGCCCTCTCGATATTGTGACTTCACTAAAAAACAAGCCATGAACCACCTATCTGAATGGACAAAAGTGTAAATATCGATATGTTGTTCAGAACCAAATGATGATATTATGGACATCGATCATTTTTTCATAGAAAAGGGGCAGGGAGAAGCCTTGATTCTCTTGCATGGAAACGGTGAGAACTGCGACTATTTCCAAGGGCAGACAGATGAGTTTGCCCGATATTTTCATGTCTACGCCATAGACACCAGAGGACACGGAAAAACGCCGAGAGGCAATGCTCCCTTTTCCATCAGGCAGTTTGCCGATGACCTGCTTGACTTCATGGATGCACACCAAATAGGGAAAGCCCACCTGCTGGGATTCTCGGATGGCGGCAACATTGCCATGATATTTGCCATGAAGTACCCCGACCGCGTGAACCGTCTGATTCTGAACGGAGCCAATCTGGATGCAAAAGGCGTGAAGCCCTCTGTGCAGATTCCCATCGAGATAGGCTATAGAATCGCAAAGATATTTGCGAGAATAAGTCAAACCGCCAAGTTGAATGCCGAAATGTTGGGATTGATGGTCAACGACCCCAACGTGCCGTCTGAAGAACTCGTGAAGATACAGGCTAAGACATTGGTTATTGCCGGCACCAAGGATATGATTAAGGATGAGCACACCCAGCTGATAGCACAAAGCATCCCGGATGCCCAACTCGTTATCCTCGAAGGAAATCACTTCATTGCCAACAAATGTCCACAGGCATTCAACGAAGCGGTGCTGAAGTTTTTGAAAGAATAAATACCAATCAGTATCTATTAGCAATCAAGCCAAAATCACTATAAACATCAAACGAGAAATGAAACACCACATGACCATTTCGGCCCTCGTGCTGACAGGCACAATGCTCATGACAGCCTGTGGAAACAACGAGCAAAAGAATGAGAACAATGAGAACCCAACCCCGGAAAAGGTGGAAGTGAAGGCCGTAGAAGGCCGCAAGAACTTCAGCGACAAAGCCGTCATCACACCACTACCCGCCATTATGATTGCCACATGGGACGCTAACAAGAATCCCGACGTGATGATGGCTGCCTGGGGCGGCCAGTGCGGGCCAAAGCACATCACGTTCGAACTCTCTGCCCACAAGACCACGGAGAACATCCGTCTGAAAAAGGCATTCACCATCAGTTTCGCCACCAAGGACGACATCGTGCAGAGCGATTACTTCGGCATCGTCTCAGGCAACGACGTGCCCGACAAGGTGAAGAAGGCCGGTTTCACCATCACTCCGAGTCCGAACGTGGATGCCCCCATCATCAATGAATACAAGATGGCGTTGGAATGCAAGGTTGTGACCTTCGAAGAGGATGACAACGGCGGTGCCCGTGTGGTGGGCGAGATTGTCAACATGAGTGCCGATGAGAGCATCCTCGATGAGGAGGGTAACATCGACCTCAGCAAGTTGCAGCCCGTCATCTTCGACTCATCCAAGAACACTTATCGTGTAGTGGGCGAGAAAGTGGGCGATGCCTGGGGATCTGGAAAGGCCATCCAAGAACGGGAAGTGAAATGACACCAGCCGTTGGAGGGAGACGGGAAGAATCCCGTCTCTACAGTGTGAATGGACAGCAAATTCGCCTGGACGGCTGGTGGCAGGTCGATTCTTAATATGAGATAGCGCATTGAAAATGCTTATACTCAGGCCGGGCGAATTGCAAATTCGCCCGAACGGAGAAGTGAAATGACACCAGCCGCTGGAGGGAGACGGGAAGAATCCCGTCTCTACGGTGTGGATGGACAGCAAATTCGCCTGGACGGCTAACACTTACAGCATAATGATATTTTATGTTTTCTATTATTGCAAATCGGAAAAGGTTTCTTACCTTTGTCGCAGCAAACCAATTTACGAACAAATCATGAGAACCATCAAGCACATACTGTTTGGGAAAAGAATAATAAGCCTGTTGTCTTTGTTGCTCATTATGTCAGCAGCCAGAGCACAAGACGGTTTTGACCGTTCCAATATTGAAGTGATCAACGATATGTCTCCGGGGTGGAATCTCGGCAACACATTTGAGGGGGTAGCGACATGGGCTGGTGTTGACTTTCTGAACAACAAAGGCGGACTCGATGCAGAGACGGCCTGGCAAGGCACCAAAACCACCCAGGAAATCATTGACTTCGTAAAAAGTCTCGGCTTCAGAAGTGTCCGCATTCCATGTGCCTGGGCTTACGGACATATCAGCAACGCATCAACCTACGAAATCGACAGTCAGTGGATGAACCGTGTGAAAGAGGTGGTAGACTACTGCATCAACGACGGTCTCTATGTGGTGTTGAACGACCACTGGGACGGCGGATGGCTGGAGAATCATATCCAAGATACTAATGCTGCCACCATCGAGAGGAACAAGGAAATCCTGACTGCCCTATGGACACAAATCGCCAATGCCTTCATAGACTACGACGAGCATCTACTCTTTGCAGGACTGAACGAACCCAATGCCGACAATCAGGCTGCTACCAACAACCTGATCATGTACAACCAAACCTTCGTGGATGCCGTACGTGCCACTGGCGGCAACAATGCCAAGCGAATATTGGTGGTGCAAGGTCCATCAACCAACATTGAGCACACCTGCAATTTCATGACTGACAAAATGCCGACAGACGTCATCGAGGGCAGGTTGGCTGTTGAGGTACACTATTACAATCCCTGGCAGTTCTGGGGCATGGAGAGAGACGAGTCGTGGGGAAAGGTATTCTACTATTGGGGAGAGGGCAACCACCTTAGCGGCTCCACGCACAATGCCACCTGGGGCGAGGAGGAAGACATGAAGCGACTGCTGCTGATGATGAAGACAAACTTCGTGGACAAGGGGTATCCCGTGGTGATTGGCGAGTTCGGTGCCAACTGGCGCGACCTCTCTTCGCTGCCTAATGAGAGCCAGGCGAAACACAATGCTTCCATCAAGACCCACTATCGGGAGTTGCACCGCCTGTGCAAGGAAATAGGCGGCATGGTGCCGATGACGTGGGACACGAATTACCCCAACCAGGAAGGAACAAAAGGCAATATGACCATCGTTGACCGGCAGAACCTACTGGTGTTTGGCACCTATGCCCTTGAAGGCATCAACGAGATTTACCCCCGTCCTTCAGAGTCGGCCATCAGAAACACCCCGCAGACGACAGACGAGAAGGATAAGACCATCTACAACCTTTACGGGCAAAAGACAGACGGGCACCATCTTCCTCCCGGAATATACGTCAGTGAAGGGAGAAAGTTTGTGGAAGTCAGATAAAGCGTATATGTATTAACCCCTTCTCCCAATCAGTCGGATGAAACCACATGCACTATTCTTTGATATCGACGGTACGCTGGTGAGTTTCAAGACCCACGAGATTCCCGCTTCTACGATATTCGCCTTAACTCAAGCCAAAGCAAATGGGCACCGCTTGTTCATCGCTACAGGCAGGCCTCCGCTGATTATCACCAACCTTGGTGCTATCGAGCATCTGATAGACGGATTTGTGACAACCAATGGCGCCTTGTGCTTTATCGGCGACAAGATAGTGAGATGCAAGAATATTGTGCCCGATGAGGCACGATGGTTGGTAAGAGATGCACAGGAAAAGAATTACGGCATTATTGTCATCGGAGAAAAAGATGTGGCAGTGCTCGATCCTCAGGGCGAGGTGGATAGGATATTCCGCCATGAATTGGCAGTGAAGAACCTCAATCAGGCCAAACCTATTGATGACGTTCTCCATCAGCGTATACTGCAACTCACACCGTTTTTCCCGGAGGATTATGAACGGGTGTTGATGGCACACATCCCCCATTGCACGTCAGGACGTTGGCATCCGGCGTTCACAGACATCACTGCACAAGGGGCAGACAAAGGTGAAGGACTTCTGACAATGGCTGCATATCTGGGACTCGACCCACAATACACGATAGCCTTTGGAGATGGCGGCAACGATTCCTCTTTGATAAAGACCGCTGGCATAGGCGTGGCCATGGGCAATGCTCTCGACACATTGAAACAAGAGGCCAACTATGTCACGACATCCGTAGATGAAGACGGTGTGTTGAATGCCCTCCAACACTTCGGTCTGGTCTGAAAGAAGCAAGATTGGTCATGCAGACACAAGTATAGCCTGGCAACAGTATTGGAAACCATTGCAAGGCCGACATGCTTCTTGACAAATGGGAGCAGTTCCGCAATGGAACTGCTCCCATTTCGCTTGTATGAAGTCGAAGATGGATACAGACGAGTATTATTGTTAACCTTATATTTTGCAAGATTATTGCAATTGGCGTGAATAACCATCAAAATCGCTTACTTTTAGCAATAATACCCAAATGAAACCATAAGTAGATAGGAAACTGTTAAAAGGTTTACTTAACGAAACCGACCTTGTCAGCGTCTGTAATCTGCCTGATTACACGACAAGGGTTTCCTGCAGCAACCACACGTGGTGGAATGTCGTGTGTAACAATGCTGCCACAACCGATGACAGCACCTTCGCCGATAGTAACGCCTGCCATGATTTTTACGTCACCCGCGATCCATGCCTTATCACCAATGGTGATTCGACCACCGATGAGAGCACCCTGAGTGCGTTCTTCAGGATCAAGACTATGGTTTGCACTATACATTCCTACGTTCGGACCAATCAGAACATTGTCGCCGATTGTGATGCGTGAGCAATCAAGGAACACTGCACCGAAGTTGATGTACACATCGTTGCCGATGTAGATATTCTTGCCGAACTCACACTTGAATGTTGGTTCCACATACACATTCTCACCAATGCTGCCGAACAGTTGCTTGAGAAGTTCCTTGCGTTCTTCTACTTGTTCGTCAGTTGTCTGGTTAAACTTGTTGAAGATGTTCTTTGCTTCGACTCTACGGTTGAAGAGATCTTCGTCAAAATCATCATAAATCATGTCATGCTGCATTTTTTCCCATGCAGTCATAGTTATGTTTTCTTTCATACGATGAGATTATATTTGTTTTACAAATTATTCATCATTGGGCTGCTGACCATTATGAACCAGTCACACACAGTGGTTATGTCGTGGATAGAAATCTGCGTCCAAAGTTACAATCTTTTTCCTATACGCGAGAACAATCATCGGCAAATTTGGTCCTTATTTGACAATAAGCATACTGTACCGATAGTTGAAACAGACAAATATAGCCCAGCAACAGTATTGGTATACTGTTGCCGGACTGATGAGAATGAAGAAATTGCATGGGTCTGTCTTCCCTTTACCATTCCCATTGCGTTCAGCAGATGGGCATTGATGGCTTTTTTGCGTGAAGGCAGTAATACCCTACACTAATTATTTCAGTTTGATACTGTTGATAATCTTCTGCACATCCTCGTTGCTGATTTCCATACCATAAGTATTGATACCGATAAAACCATTTGAGGTGGCTACAGTGATGCAATGCTCCTCTTTCTTGTCGTCGGGACCGATTTCAGTTATTTTGGCAAAGTGTTTTGCCTGTTTGCCATCAATGGTAATAGCATCGGAGGCAGCGGCACCGCCATGATTCTTTACATAGGTATCAGTGTATTCCTGCTCGGTGGGAGTACCATCGAAAGACTGAATCAGCATACTATAGTAACTGGCGGGCTGATTGGGCTTCAGTGGCTCCTTCATGGCGATATTCAGATCTCTCTTCTCCTTGATTTCATCGAGAGTCTTGTCTTTCGGGCTCTTCACATACCAACCTTCGGGCAACTCCACCGTGAATGCTTTCGTCTCAACAGTCACCGGACCTGTTATCTCACCAGGTGCGGCCTCTGCAGCCTGAGCCACCTGCTCCGTAGCCTGCTCGCCCTCAGGAGTAGCCTCTCCGGCGGTGTTGTCGGTTTTGTTTCCACACGATACCATTGTTACAACTGCTACAGCAGCGATAGCGAAACTGAAAATAGTCTTTTTCATAAAATGTAAATAAAGTAGTTAATAAAATAGTTATAGATAGATATTATAATCACTCTTTCTGCTCCATATATTCATGGAATTTTCTGTCAAGCAAATCCTCGATTTTTTCCTCCATTTTTCTACCCAAAACATCCTCCATCCTGAGCAGATGCTCCTGATACCACATGGCATATTCCATAGCAGAGTTTTGGCGTTCGACATTGGGCATATCGTTGATGTTTAACGACTGCAAAGTTAGGTACGAAATGTGCCTTTACGCTTATCATTTCGTGAAATAATATTATCATTTCGTAAAATCGGCACAAAAATTCGTATAAAAAACGGCCTATGCACTGCTTAATGGATGTATATCCCCCAAAAGGCACCTGCCGAGACGGGGTGCTTGTTCGGGGTGTAGCGAGATACCACATTGTAGATTATCCGTTTGCTTTTCATTACTTTTACGCCTCAATCATACCATAATTGAAAAAGAATTTGTATTTTTGCCCAATCATCTTGCATGATTTCATCTTCTTCCTAACCGACTTTTTCACGAAAAGACGATTTCGATAAGGATAGATGAAAAGCGCAACAAACAACCAAGAAAAAACAGCCTTCCACGTCGGCGGAACCTGAGCAAGATGCCAAGTTCTTCCTTGACCAACAGGCAAACTCGAACGGACATGAAAATACGACAGTGGCTGCAATCGCTTTCATTCAAGACGGGCGTAATAGTCCTGATGTGCTGCATACCCTTCTACATCCTGTCGTTTGCCCAAATGCTGCTACCCATCAGTGCTACCGCCAAGGGTATTTTATGGACTATACTTTTTGGTTTGGCGAAAACTTTCCAATACGGAGGACTGACCATACTTGGTGTAGAAGGCTATAACCGGTTGAAGAGCCGAATGAAGAGGAAAAAGCATGAAAATGCACAAGAAACCAGTGCGGATGACAGAAAAGACTGATTATAACACCTATAAATAATAAAATGATGAAGAAGTATTTTATGGCCATTGCAGTGCTGTTCATGTTGGCAGCCTGCACACAGAACAAGCCTTCACAGGCCACAGAGAACGAACAGCAACCGGCAGCACAGACAGAGGCTGCTGACAGTATTGACCCACAAACAAAACAAGCAAACATGGAAGAAGTACAAAAGTATCTGAAGGAGTGCGGGGCATTCTTCATCGCCACTGTTGACGGCGACCAACCCCGTGTACGTGCTTTTGGCGTGTCGGAGATTATCGACGGCCGCCTTTACATCATGACGGGCAAAGTGAAGGACGTCTACAAGCAGATGGCCAAGAACGGCAAGTTTGAAATCTGCGCCCTGAAACCGTCGGGCAGCGAGTGGATGCGCTTGAGCGGCGTATTGGTGAATGATGAGACACTGAGCGTTAAAGAGGAGTTCCTTAACCGCAACGAGAGTCTGAAGTCGATGTACAAGGCCGACGACGACAATATGGCCGTGCTCTACATCACCAATGCCACAGCCCGTTTCTGCTCTTTCGCAGAACCAGAGAGAACGGTCTGCTTCTAAGCAATTTTTCCGCCTGTGAAGAAAAGGAATACTATCAATATTATCATGAGCGATTTCAGAGCCATGCACCGACACCGGCAGCAACTCACCCGGGAGCAGAGCATCACCATTCTTGAGCGTGCCACTTCGGGTACACTCGCCCTGCTGGGTGACGACGACTATCCATACGCCGTCCCCATCAGTTTCGTCTATCATGAGGGTTGCCTTTACTTCCACAGTGCTGTAGAGGGACATAAGACCGATGCCATCCGCAAGCACGACAAGGCTTCGTTTTGCGTAATCGACCAGGACGAGGTGCATGGTGAGCAGTACACCACATTCTTCCGCAGTGTCATCGCTTTCGGCCGTGTCAGCATCATTGAAGATGCGGGTGAGAAACTCGCCGCCGCCAGACTGTTGGGCAACCGATACTACCCCAACCATGACGAAGCGCTGCAAAAGGAGATGGAGAAAGGTCTCCACCGCATGCTGATGTTCCGCATGCGCATTGAGCACCTGACCGGTAAGGAGTCTATAGAACTGACCAAGAGAAACGGATAAGACAGACGACAGAGATGAGAAAAGAAGTAGATAGCATATTGGGAATGGCTGCCGGGCTGCCCACCTATGTAAGCCGGGCGCTCGCCACGCTCCTCGTAGTGCTGAACGGGTTTGCTCTGCCTTTATCAGCGCAGAATATCTTCCAACGTATCGACAGCGTACTGACCGCAAACTACCACAAAGGCAATGTCGACACGGCCTATATCACACGGCCGAAGACGAAATGGACCCTTACAGCCCGTCTCAACTTGTCGGGGGCGAAGATTGAGTCTGAGGGAATAGACAACGGACAGCATTTCAAATCGGAGATGACCGCCGACTACAAATCCACAATCAGCGTGGGTGTCAGTTATCTGGGTTTTTCTCTTAACTTCGCCCTCAACCCCGCCAAAATGATGGGAAAGTACAACGACTATGAGTTGAACATCAACTCCTACGGCAAGCGTTTCGGCTGGGACTTCATCTACCAAGACGCG
>JAEEGF012482924.1_pt1 | contig 12357 bp, 11 predicted proteins | sample 9134171 | NCBI WGS metagenome assembly JAEEGF01 (sample SAMN16246542, study PRJNA631951) | gut metagenome | biome: gut microbiome; feature: rumen; material: AP-attached | host: Bos | place: Iran: Karaj | collected 2018-10 | reverse complement strand
ATGATTTGCCTTGCGGCATGAATTGTTCCTTCGGAACATGAATTGCCCTGCGGGCGTTGAGCGCAAATCATTTATTTCAATTAATCGGGATTCGCGGAGGTGAATTATGGTTAAACTCTTTGGGAAAAACAATGATTTAAGAACCGAAGAAGGCAAAATAACCAAAACAGGATATGTTGTTATGACGCTGTCCTCTGTTTTCGGATTGTGCGTATTTTTAACAGGAAGATATATTTACGGAAAGTCGTTGCAAAAGAAAAAACAACAGACAAATTCCGGTTTATCGGGATAAATCACACAGAAAGAATAAGACAAATCGGGATTTGCGGAGGGAAGAACTTGAAGCAAATATTTGAATCTGACAGGGGAAAGCTATGAGAATAATAATTGCGGAAGATGAAAGAGATCTTAACAGAATACTTACACGCAAGCTGACCGATGAGGGCTACAGCGTTGACAGCTGCTTTGACGGCGAGCAGGCGCTGGATTATCTTGAATCAGCCGACTATGACGGCGCGATACTCGATGTGATGATGCCGAAAATGGACGGGTTTACGGTTCTCTCGGAGATTCGTAAAAAAGGAATCTCAACGCCCGTGCTTTTTCTTACTGCACGCGATTCCGTTCGCGACAGGGTTCACGGGCTTGATTCGGGCGCAAGCGATTATCTTGTGAAGCCGTTTTCGATGGAAGAGCTTCTGGCGCGCGTGAGAGCGCTGACAAGGCGCTCATATGAAACGCAGTCAAGCATTCTGAGAGCAGGCGATCTTGAGCTTGATCTCTCGGCGCATACCGTCAGCCGCGCCGGCAGAGCAATCACCCTTTCTGCAAAGGAATTCTCCCTGCTCTCATATCTGATGCATAATAAAAACAGGGTGCTCAGCCGTGAAAAAATCGAGGACCATATCTGGAATTTTGACTATGAGGGCGGCACAAACGTGGTTGACGTATATATAAGATATCTCAGAAAAAAGATTGACGACGATTTTGATGAAAAGCTGATTCATACCGTGCGCGGAGCGGGATATATTCTAAAATGCGCCGGCGAGGAAAAAGAATGAAGAATTTAAGTATCCGTATAAAACTCACCGCCTGGTTTACGGCGGCTCTGATCATCACATCCGCAGTCACCTTTGCGGCTGTTCTGTGGGCGGGAAAAACCGTGCTTCGCAAAACCGTCAGGGATTACCTTGTGGCGGCGGTTGAAGAAAATGTGGATAATATAAAATTTGTCAAAGAAAAAGGAGCAGAGGGATTCTTTGTATATATTCAGGTTGAGGACGGTTATCTGCGCATCGACACAGACTATATGGATGTCGTGAATGACGCATACATTGCCCTTTGCGATTCCGACGGCACCATGATTTACGGTGAAATGCCACCGTCGGTCGGAATTGATATGCCCGAATTCACGCAGTCAACAATCCGTTCCTTAAAAACCGATGATACGAGATATGAGATTTATGACAGAAAGCTGAATATCGGTCTGCCGGGTGAAGCTCTCTGGATACGGGGCATTGTCCCCGATACGGAAGCCGATACACAGCTCAGGGGGATGGTGCGGGTTTCGCTCGTCATTCTGCCTTTTGTCATACTTATCTGCGCTCTCTCGGGCTATCTCCTTTCGGGCAGATTGCTCTCACCGATTATCAGAATTAAGGACACCGCCGAAAAAATATCAAACGGTGCTGACCTCGGTCAGCGGATTGAAGTTGCCAACAGCAACGATGAAATCGGTAAGCTCGCGCAGGTATTCAACAGTATGCTCGGACGCATTGAAAAGTCATTTGAGACAGAGCGGCAGTTCACCTCCGATGTTTCTCACGAATTGCGGACCCCTACCGCAGTTATCCTCGCTCAGGCGGAATACGCTCTTGAAAAGGAGCGCACGGGAGAAGACTATATTGAGGCGCTTGAGACAATTCGGAATCAGGGCAGACGGATGAACAACCTGATTACCGATATGCTCGATTATACGAGGATGGAACAGGGCAGCGAGCGCTACGCGTTCGAGGATTGCGATCTCTCCGAAATCGTAACGGAATCAACAGCGCAAATTACCGTTTCCGATACAAAAGAAATTACTCTGACATCGGATATTGAAAGCGGCATTCAAATTCCGGGAAATCGGCTCCTGCTTTCTCGCCTTATGCAGAATCTGCTGGAAAACGCCTATCGCTACGGAAAAGAAAACGGAAAAGTAAATGTTTCTCTTAAAAAAGAAACAAATAGTATTATACTCTCGGTTGCCGATGACGGAATCGGAATAGAAAAAGATGAGCAGGAAAAAATCTTTGAGCGGTTTTACAGAAGTGACTCTTCGCGCTCGGTAAAGGGAACGGGACTCGGTCTCTCAATGGTAAAGAGAATCGCAGAGCTTCACGGCGCGGAGATTGATCTGCGCAGCGAACCGGGCAAAGGGAGCGATTTCAGAATAATTTTCTGATTTTTTGCGGCTTCTAATGTTCTTTTAATCTTTCGGCGTTAAAATAAAACCGAAACAGGGACACAGAGCCCGCAAATCAGGAGGTTTTATTATGAAAAAAACAGCTATTATCGCATCGGCTCTTGCAGGAGTTATCGTTCTCGGAGGCGGCAGCGCCTTCGCGGCAAACAGAATTGCCAAAAGCAACGCGATCGGGGAAGAGAGTGCAAGAAACTTCGCCTATGTGGACGCAGGAGTGTTACCCGAAGACGCCGAAAACATCCGCACCGAATTTGATTTTGACAGCGGCAAATTTGTCTATGATATCGAATTCAACGCAAACGGCACCAATTATGAATACACCGTGGATTCAAAAAGCGGAAGCATAATTGAAAAAGATTCGGAAGCTCTGCCCGGATATTCCGAGAGCGAAACCGCAGAGAGCAAGAGCGAACCCGTTTCCGCATCCTCTCAGGCAAAGCCCGCCGAGACCACGAATAAAGCGGATAAAGTCACCGGCTCCGCCGAAACCGCAGCAAAAACGACTCAGACAGGCGATATAGGCGTAGCCAAAGCAAAAGAAATCGCGCTCGCCAAAGCAGGGCTCAGCGCCAAAGATGTATCCTTCACAAAAGCCATGGCCGATGTTGACGACGGCAGACAGGTTTATGATATCGAATTCTATGTTAAGGGAAAGTTTGAATACGAATACGAAATAGATGCCCTTACCGGAAAGATAATCGAAGAGAGCAAAGAGCCGTGGGACGCTTCCGATTACATCGGCAGTGAAAAGGCGACATCTGACGGCAAAGGCAGCAACATTGTCGCATCAACGCCGACAAAATCTCAGGCATCGGGCGCAACCATAACCGTAGATGAGGCAAAAGCGATCGCCCTCAAAAAAGCCGGTCTGACCGCCGACAAGGTTAAATATACAAAAGCGAAGCTTGAACGCGATGACGGCAAGCCCGTTTATGACATTGAATTCTATGTCGCAGGTCAATCCGAATACGAATATGAGATTGACGCCTATACCGGCAACATCATCGATTCCGATGTGGAACCCGCCAGATAAACAATTGAAAAAATGCCAAAAGAACCGCAGCCGAAACTGCGGTTCTTGCTTTATTCTTTACGGTTAAATCTTAGCTTTTCCGAGCTTTAACCTTTAAGCTTAAAACTGTAAGGCAAGGCGTTTTATGAATTCTCGGCAAGCCACCATTCGGTATAGGCATCGGGATAATTTGTTTTGAAGCCGACAACCCCCATATCACAGATTTGCTTCCACCATTCGGGGTAATCGCCGAGATTTGAGAATACCTTGATTCCCATAGATTCAAGCATATCCACATCCGCTTTGGTAAACGCCTCATTATTAAGCCCAACTTCCCAGAGATCCGAGCGGCGCACAGAATCCATCGTCTGCTCGTTGATAAAACGGATATTGGCACCGAGTCGAAGGCCCTCGGGCTTGCCGTTTTTACGGTAGTGCTCCTGCATTTCTTCAAGAACCTCCCGGTTGCCCGAAAAGAGAATATATGTATTTAAAATTTAATAATTGTTCATTTAAATCCGCTCTAGTTAATGAGTAAAATGCATAAACTGGAAATGCTCTTCTTTTACTTGATGCTTCAATCAGCAGATCAATTTGCTTACCATTAATATTTCCATATGTAATTGCAGAATAGTAGTTTTTTTATTGTATATTTTTTTAGCTTGAACCAAAAATCGATAAGCTTTAAAATAATGATTGTTTCCTCGAATAATCCAACACTCCCAATCAGCGCCATTGTTTGATTCCTCATTTCTTGTAAATGCTTTATATATGATTTTAGGACATCTTTTGCTTGAACTATACAAAAGCCAATCAGTTATGCTTTCTTCTTTAACATTTGGCTGGTTGCTTAACCAATTATATACTTCTTTCGATAAGCTGTGAAACAAACATGATTTTCCTTTATGATACATAGTTATGAATTCTCCCATATCTGTCTAATATTTTCTTGTTAGAATGAAATGCTTAATTGTTTAATAAAATTATCAGCTTCATCTTGCAATACTTTTTCTTCATTTGAAACAACTGATATCAAAAATGCTCTGTCTCCTTGATCAATGAAATACCCATATGCTTGCATAGGTATAAATGATAATTTGACTCGTTGTATATCATAGTTTTCAATGGTAACCGTTTCTGGTTCAGACACCTCAACTCCCCTCTGTCTATAACTTAAAATAGTTTCGGATAAATATTTATCGTAATCATCATCAGTATAGTTATGTTCTTCTATTGTAATATTAAAATGGTTTTCTCCGTTTTCAGCTCTCAATGAATTACCATTATCTGTTAGTGAATAATTCTCAGGAATATGCATTTCAAATGAATCTGCTACAACATTTTGACCTTCAATACTATATGAAGGTAAATATGTATTTGTGGAGCTTTTCTGCTCACTTTCCGGTTGAACATCAAGCATTTCATGTTTTCGATATTTACTACAAGAGCATAAGACGGTTATCAAGATTAGCAAAAGAATTGAAAATTTAATATGTTTCATAATCTATACTCCGTAAAAGTATCTTTTATCAGGAACGCCGAATAAGAAATTATATGCTCATCGACGTTCCTTATATTCATTTTAAAAGAATCAGAACAATTATAGTAACAACTAAACAAAGAGTTGTTTAAGAATAAAAGCCTTAATTAATCTATTTTATTCTACTTCGACTTCAACCGCTTCGGATTTGCCCCAATTTGATCCTCTGCACTGGACAAAGAAAGCATCATTGTCGGCCGGTGAGGAAAACTTATATTTAATAACCCAGACTGACAAGCCGTCGCTGTTGTCGTGGCTCAGCACATTTGTCGATATTGTCTGATATGTCGCGGTCTTGGCTTTTCCCGTATCCGGATTTACATATCCGATACGAATTTTTGATACATCATCGGTTGTGGTGACTGTAAATGTTCCGGTATCACCTTTTGAAACAGTTTTGCTACTGGGTAAAACACTTATCAATTCATATTTACTATAATGCGGTGTTGGCGGTATCAATACCTCCTGATTCTTTCCAACCAGTATATCTTGCAAATAATCCTTTTTGCCGCCTAACCCGTCAGAAACACGGACGGTTTTCCATTCCGAAGAACCGCTAACCTTATATTCAATCTTCCAATTCTGCTTGTTTGTCAGGTTCGTTCCGGCATAGTTGAATACCATCGGGATATTCCAGATTCTTAAATTGTCGATATCTGTTACCGAAGCTTCGGTAGTTTCCTTGTTGTAATTGCTGTATTTATAATAAGCGGTATAAGTGTTACCGTTTTCGTCCGTGCCGACAAATTGGAGCCATACGACATTTTTCGGCGTGGTTACATTCCATATCAATTTTTGACCTCTTACAACTTTTGTATTGCTTATAGTTATAATAGGTTCAAGATAAAGTGCTTCAATCGCACTACTTATTGCTTCAACATAACCATCGACTGTATCCTGCTCGGAAGCATCAAGATTGTAATCAATGCTTTCAATAATACTGTTCAAAACCGCAACAGAGTCTCCGGTATATATACTCAAATCTTCGGGAATCGTTGAAAGAATCTTATCAAGAGCCGAATAATCTGCTGGCGGTATTTCGCCACTGAACTCCATATATCTGCTTGCACCTGTGCGAATCTCAATTGGGTCATAGCCAACATCGGTGCTTGTAACAACACAATAATAAAACGGATACTGTTCATTATCTTTCGGGACGAACTTTCTTTCATTTGCTCCTTCAATAGGAGTACCGCCTGTATTCCTGTTTGAATATGAACCATACCACTGATATGTTCGATTAAAACCCACGACATCGGCATAGAGATATCTCATATAGTCATAGAATTCATCGGGCAAATCGGTTATTACTGCTGTTTCGGGAGTGATTTCTATAAATTCAAATTCGTTTTCATTTGCCCATTGCTCGGCATAGGTGCCGCGGGTGCCGTACACATTATATATTGTTCCTTCCGTAATGCCCTGAACAGATTCAAGTGTAGAGGGCAATACCAAAGATACCAATTTATTATCGGTATCCATTTTGTGAATTCCCAACATATTCAAACGATGAATACTCTGTATCTGAGAAAACTCCATTCTTTTTAAGTATGCACTTGAAAAGGTGCCATTTTGAGTTGCTTTGACTTTTGGCAAATCAAGCACATCGCAAATATCACAATAGGCAAAATCGCCGGGGTTCAACGCTGTCCATGTTAATTCTTTGAGTTCTGGCAAATAAATATCGGTCAGCATTGTGGCGCCTCTGAATACCTGGCCTTTGAAAACGGTTACTTCCGGAAGATACGCATAACGCATACTGTAGCAACCCGAAAAACTTGAAAAACCCATTTCTTTACATTCCGGGAAGACAATGCCGGGCAATGCAGCGCACGAGCTGAAAGAGTTACTGCCGACTGATTCAACTGAGGGAAAATCAATTAAAGTCAGCGACTTGCAGTTATTAAAAGCATATTGCCCTATAGTTTCTATATTTTTGCCATCCGCCAGCATCAAACTTCTATTATTTTCGAAGGCATATTCTGATATTTCTGACAGAGTATCCGGAAAACTCACGCCTGCCAATGCGGATTCGCTGAAAACGTTTCGGGCGATGCCTGTGACCGTAATTCCGTTTATTCTTTCAGGAATAACCAAATCAAATACATCACCGGTATATGACAAAATCTGACCGCCTGCAGAGATTATAAACATATCGTCTGTTCCCTGCCTTTGAAGCCGATATAAAGATTTTGCCATTTCACTTCTCATTGTGCCTTCTTTATATGCCACTGCCTTTAAATATGGGCAGTCGTCTGATATTGATACCGGAGCAGTATAAAGAATTCCGTCCTCTTTGGATGGATATGAACCATCAAGCGTATAGTATATTTCAGCTCCCGGATCAGCGGTTATTTCAACACTTATTTCGTCAAGATATTTCCCGGAAGCTTTATCATAAACCGGTGTATTTAAGCGATTGATTCCCGATGCGCCGACTGCATCTATAACACCATAGCCGAATAAACCACAATCATAAAACAAATCCGTAGAATCAGCTGTTGCCTTAATCCGTCTTTCTATTTCTTCATTAGACATTTCCGGATACATTGTCATTAACTGGGTAAAAAGCGAAACAACAAGAGGAGCCGAAAATGATGTGCCGCTCATATTTTTGATGCTGTCATTTTTAGATAGTGTCGGAAGGTTCTCACACGGCGCAAGCAAATCCATTCCATATCCATAGGCACTCCAACTTGCAGGCATACCGGTGTATGAAAGTCCGCCGACAGAAACAGATTTTTCATCGCATGCCGGCCAACTTGCCTCATCAATACGTATGTTTTCCGACATATTTCCGCCGGCAGCCACAACAGGGATATCTTTTTCATGGGCATAGTATAATACTTCTCCCAATAATCCGGATTCGTTACTCTGACCGAAACTGCAATTCAAAATATCAACTTCATCATTAACCGCATCCAGAACGGCAAGCGCTTCCTCAGATTCTGTGCCGATTAATCCGCCGTCAACATAAGCGGCAATTTTTACATTTGAAGGAGTATTATCAACGATTATACTTCCTACCATGGTTCCGTGACCTTCATTATCCATTTCATCGTTTTCGTCTCCGGTTCCCGAATAGTTTGCATATGTTCTGATAATCCTGTTATTAAAATATTCAAGATTGTAATTAATTCCGGAATCAATAAGACCTACAATTATTTCTTGCGGAGCAGATACAGTTGATTCTATATAGTCCTTAATATCATATAGACCTGTATTTATACTGCCCCACGAATTAAGCCGACTTGTCACATCCTTCAGATTATCTGATTTAGCTGCATCGTCTATAATGTTTTCTGTCTCGTTATAATATGCCTTCTTGTGAACGATATCGGGCGTTACTTTTATTATTTCGTCTTTTGAAAGATAATACTCATATGCAGATTTTGCATTTTCCTCATTTTCAAACTGAATAATATACCAATCTCTGAATCCGCTTGCCATTCCTGTTGAATTGAGTTTGTTGGGAGTCTTTGATGCTTTGATAATCAAGCGGCAAGTCTGAAAAGCAGTATCGGAAAATGAAGCTTCGTTATCGCGACTGGAGTTTTCCCGAGATTCTTTTTTGATTGAATTATCTTCATTGTTACTAAATTTTTTCTTAGTTGTTTCCGCAACATATTCATTGTTACGATCATGTTCTAGAATTATCTGAACAGCATTATGTATAAATGATTTTATCTCTGCGTCTTCTTTCTCAACATTCTCAATTGCGTAAATATTGTTTATACCAAATGAGATTTGTGATATAAGAATTACAGCTAAAGAAATAAATGATACTATTCTTTTCATGTTTTATTTCCTTTAGATAAAGAGTATGACAAACGGGCTTAAGCCAAGCGGTAAAGCACCGCTTGGCTTAAGGTTAATTATTAGAGCGAAATAAATATTCCCTCTTTAAGCGCATATGTCCTTATTTCTGGAGCCGCTTTCCATATTTTTAGATATTTCTCTGCATTAGGATCACTGTTTCTGACTCTGATAATGTCGCTTTTTTGGTTATTTAATATCCAACCGTCTCCCCAGCAAGCATTAACTTTATTAATTGCTGCTGTAGCTGCTTTTCCGACATAATGTGCAAACAGGTCAGACGAAATTCTTAATGCATTCATTTCGTTAAAGTTATATCCAAATTTCGGCGACCATGAACCATATTTCTTTATTATTTGATTTGCTATGATCATACAAATTGATCTGGAAGCAAACATTTCATTCATTCTAATATCAAAGCCATTTGCTTGCCATTCAACACCCGAATAATCTCTTGACCATGAAGCAACGGTATCAAGTTTATTAACAGTATTATTGTTACAGAATAAATATAAATTAGCGTCCAACGGATTATCTGAACGTTCAGTCAGTTTTTCTGGTGATTCTGGAGAAACATATCTGCCCCAAGATGAAGAATAACATCTCCCTTGGTTATAATACAAACCACTCTCATAATCATAAAGATAACCATGGTATAAAGAAGGACTATGCATTAATGTTAAAATTGTAACAATCTGCTGTATCCAGTTTCCGGAAAGTGAAACCATCGGAGAACCCCATGCATCATATTGTATTGAGCATGTATCGGTTCCATCCGTATATACCAATGAAAGAATATTTTCATTAATAACTTTCAGTTCTTCATAATCATCAGTTTCTAATATGTCATCCTCAGAGTTTTGCGCCGTTATCTGTTGAATATATTCACATCCCAAGTCACTATTTAAAGCATAGGAAAAAACATACTTATTACCATTCGGTTCAGATATAGATATCAATTTTGAACTGGAATCATATGCAAATGTCCAAATATCTGCTTGTGACTGAATATCTCTAACTGACAAAAGTTTACCGCTTGCATTAAATAAATACTTTAAACCATCACATACAATATATAAATTACTGTAGTTAACATTTGAACTTGAAGTGTAACCACTGATTTCTGAAGTTTTTATCCAGAGTTCGATATCTGAATTGCTGTTATCTACTATATTCCACTTTTGATATTCGCCGTTTATTACTAGTGGTGAAGAAGGAATAAATTTCGACAAATTACTGTTCAGCATATTCCATTCAGCAAATCCGCTAAATAGAGTTAAAGAGCTTTCATAGTTAAAGTTCATACCAATTCCGGCATAATTGTTGTATGATAAATTAGCTGAATCATAGCTTCTGTTAACTTCAAACTCAGCATTTCCGTACTTCAAACTTATTATTTTTTGATCAATGCGGAAAGTATTTGTAATATCATTTACATACAGCATACCAGAACGATTTAAATCATTAGTATGATAAGTAAAATCCAAATCATTTGATTCTACATCAAAATATCTAATCACAAAACAAGTAGCACCGACATAAAAAGTGGAATCACTATTATTAGTAAAAATAATGCCATTGTTTTCTATGGCACCTCTGTCCCATTTATTATAAAGATCAGTAATATCCCACGAATATAACCCGTTACCTGTAAGAGTTTTGTATGAAATCATATTTTCATAACTGTCAAATACATCTTCATAATCAATAGGCAGAGTTGCGGAAGTCCAAGGCGAATCCTCTCTTAATAGACTTATAATAGAAGAATCACTCATAGTGCAGTTTATGGACAATGCTGCATAAACAACAAGCTTGTTCTGTGACAAATAGTTCCCAACGCTTCCTGGCCTTATCAAGAATGAAGGGTCATTGCCTAATTTATGCATTCCGCTTGGCAGCAAAACACTATCTACCCAATTGATAACAACATTGTTTTGTGTATCATCATTTATTCCAGATCTATTTGATTCAATTGTGCGTTCAGCATTTGTTGTTGATTGAATATCCTCTAAAACCTGTTTAACAGTAGTATTAGACTGTTCCGATTCAACAATATCCATCCAATTACCATTAACACTTTTGTGCATCGGAAGTGTAGATATTATTGAACATATTGAACCATCTTCAAGTAAGTATTCTTTGGAGAACTCCTCCCGTTTAGAAGTTATCTCACAAACAATATCCGGCATTTTATCTTCAGTTGAAGAAACAGGCTCAGTATCAATTCTATCATCTATCCGCTCATCAACAATCAGATTGACAGAAAAAGCAGCAATTTGAACAACTTGAAGCAACAATAAGATTGAAACTAAAAGCGAAGTTAGTTTTAAACTGATTTTTTGGTATCGTTGATTTTTCATAAAAGTCCTCCTGATATATTTTTAAATTTAGATTATATAATATATTATATGCCGATTCTAAATCTAAGTAATCATCATATACGCTTATTGAAATAACACTATCATCTTTTTTGAAAAATAGATAAATGCAGTAAAAGATTCTCCCAACTAATCAGAGCTTTTTGCTTACACGCTGAAGCTTTAGATTCTTAGTAATTTCAATGTACTATTTATAAAAATCAATTAATATCCCTTCAATTATCCGTTATATTAAAACCAAATTATCAAATTAGTTTTAACTTTATTATCCATATTAGTGTTCGTATCATATAGTATGCCTCTTTTTTTTATTTGACACTTGCTTGATTTTACCGGCACTCAATAGAATCGCTTCCAATGAAACTGCCACACAGATTGAGTAACAAATTCTTTGAACACCTGTTATTATCAAAGCTAAAGATATAACAAGATATATCAATAATAATAGAAGAGATATAATGCTGTATTTTTCTTTCTCGTTTTTAGACAAAGGTTTTTCTTCAGTATCGAGAGGAGAAAAAATAATAATAAGAAGAGAAGATGCTATTAACATGCTGACATATACACAAGTGGGCTCAAGGTTAATGAGCAATTTTATGCCTAAAACACACAAAAGTATGGAAATGGATGTGTAACAGAAACACTTCCATTCTTTATCAGCGTGAACGCCGCCGGCATAAGCTCGAATAATGCTGAATAAGACATAGAAAACTAAGGTTTCAAGAACAATGTTCAGAATCACTCCGAATATCAGTGCCATGATGAGGAACAACAGTTTTGAAATCAATATATAGAATCCATATGCATATAGTTCAACATCTTCATTCTGTATAACAGAAGAACGAGCCAGACCGACGGCGATACGCTCTGACAATTTACTTAACAAATTTGTCTGCTTTTTTGAATTTGCTGAGAGATGCCGGTGCTTTAGGCTGATAAATAGCGGTATAGGTAGTGCTGTTCGCATCTCTTCTTAATGTTTTTTCCGCAACGATTTTAACGACCTTTGCAGTTGTTTTCTTAAAAGTCATTATTATCCCTCCTTTCAATGACAGAATAGCAAAACCGATTAAACAAAAGCAATAAAACTGTCAAACTGCAATAAAATCGTGCATAAATGTAGAATTTCACATCATTTCAAAAC
>JAEEGF012227114.1_pt1 | contig 12357 bp, 8 predicted proteins | sample 9134171 | NCBI WGS metagenome assembly JAEEGF01 (sample SAMN16246542, study PRJNA631951) | gut metagenome | biome: gut microbiome; feature: rumen; material: AP-attached | host: Bos | place: Iran: Karaj | collected 2018-10 | reverse complement strand
TTTGGAGATGGGAAGTTTGTTAGTGTATGACGAACTCAATATGGCACTTCATCCTGAGATTACAAGACTGTTAGTTAAGCTATTCCAAAATCCGGAGACAAATCCTAATCATGCTCAGTTACTTTTTACGACACATGATGCTTCTGTAATTGGTGAGTCGCTAATGAGATGTGACCAAGTTTGGCTTGCAGAAAAAGATAAAAACGGATGTTCTCACCTTTTCTCTATACAAGATTTTGAGGATGTTCCTATAGTTCCTCCTATGGAGCAATGGTATAGGTCTGGAAGATTTGGAGCTTTGCCCAATATCAACCAAGTACATTACATCTTTACAGGAGAAGTAAACGAATGAGACAGGCACAAAAGCGATCATTCAAAAACAGTCTTGTCATCGTTTGTGAAGGTACCGAGACTGAATATAAATATTTCGAAGAACTTGCTTCTATCGTAAGGAGAGATCAACCAGACCGATTTAGTCGAATAAAAGTTGTGCCAACTCCAGAAGAGAAAGCTGCTACAGATGCTAGACGAAGTTCCTATAAGCGGAAAATGAGAAATACTACACAGCCTCTATTTCTTTATCATGTGAAAGAAGAGAAATCTGCGGGGGAATATGCTCTGAATTCTGCACAGCCAGCTCGATACGTCAGAGAAGCTCAGTTGTTTATGATTGAGGATGGATATTCGGATGGTTGGGCTGTTTTTGATAAGGATATTCATACTGGACATAAAAGAGCTTGGGAACTTGTGTCACAAATGCCACGATTAAAAATTGCCTTTTCCTCATATTCATTTGAAGAATGGATTTTGTGTCATTTCGAGCGAAACAGTTATGCTTATCACCAATCATTATGTAAACGCAAAGATTGTGGATTTAAACATAAAGGATGCCGAGGAAGAAAATGTCTAATTGGCAGAATTCGTGAGAAAAATTATATTCCTGATTTTGTAAAATCTAAGGAAAGATTATTCACTAATGTATTAGCAAAACGATTAGGTATCGCCTGCGTAAATGCTGCATGGTTGAGAAGCCTAAATAAGAACATTATTCCATATCAGCAAAATCCCTACACAAATGTAGATGAGTTGGTGTTACGGCTCCTTGATATACAAGACAGATTCGAATGGATCAAAGTCGGAGAAATATTTGAATATGAAGGACATAAATTCGTTTTGCATATAAATAAAGGTGAGATTCTTCTTGCTTATGATGGAACAGCATCTTTGGTTATTACTCCAGATAGATTTAGGTATTGTACTGCAGAAGGCAAAACAATATCGGCTGTTGCAACTACAAATCTGGCCTTTACACCTGATGCAGATGAAAGGCGTGTGATGATTGACAAAAGCCAACGCTATTTATTGCTTGAAGAAAAGTCAGGCTCAAGACCTCGAATGAAGTTCATCATCGAATTGCCTTTCTTTTGTTAATTGCCCGAGCCCAAGAACCACTTCACGATTGGTATCGTTGACGATGTAACCTTCACCTCTCTGCCTGAGGTTGAGGAGATTGCCCTCGGTGGTGCTGGCATGTTCCAGGCTAAGTTCTATGGTCTGGGTGCTGACGGTACCGTAGGTGCTAACAAGAACTCAGTTAAGATCATTGGTGACAACACCGACAAGTACTGCCAGGCTTACTTCTCTTACGACTCTAAGAAGTCAGGAGGTTTCACCTGCTCTCACCTGCGTTTCGGTGATACACCTATCCGCTCTACCTATCTGGTGACCACACCTAACTTCGTGGCTTGCCACGTTCAGGCTTATCTCCACATGTACGATGTGACTCGCGGTCTGCAGAAGAACGGTCAGTTCCTGCTGAACACCATCTTCGATGCCGACGAGCTCGAGAAATTCATGCCTAACAAGGTAAAGAAGTATTTCGCACAGAACAACATCACCGTCTATACCATCAACGCTACCAAGATTGCACAGGAGATTGGTCTGGGCAACCGCACCAACACCATCCTGCAGTCTGCATTCTTCCGCATCACCGGCGTCATCCCCGTGGAGCTCGCTGTTGAGAAGATGAAGGCAGCCGCCCTGAAGTCTTACGGAGCTAAGGGTCAGGACGTCGTTGATAAGAACTACGCTGCTATCGATCGTGGTGGTGAGTACCAGCAGCTGACAGTGAAGCCCGAGTGGGCTAACCTGCCCGACGATGAGCCTAAGGTTGACAACGCTCCCGCATTCGTGAAGGAGCTCGTTCGTCCGATGAACGCTCAGGCTGGTGACCTGCTGAAAGTTTCCGACTTCGTGAAGCACAACACCGTCGACGGTTCTTGGATGGTTGGTACAGCCGCTTACGAGAAGCGCGGTGTAGAGGCCTTCGTTCCCGCTTGGAACAAGGACAACTGTATCCAGTGTAACCAGTGTGCATACATCTGTCCTCACGCAGCTATCCGTCCGTTCGTGCTGACCGACGAGGAGCTCGCTGGCTTCGATGGTCTTGAGACCCTCGAGATGAAGGCTCCTGCCGCTATGAAGGGCATGCACTTCATCATCGAGCCTTCAGTACTCGACTGTCTGGGTTGCGGCAACTGTGCCGACATCTGCCCGGGCAACCCGAAGACAGGCAAGGCCCTCACGATGGTTCCGTTCAACCCCGATGCAGCCGACATGAAGAAGATGGCTGCCGACTGGGACAAGCTTGTTAAGGTTCCTTCTAAGCAGGCCCTCGTCGACATCAAGAGCAATGTGAAGAACTCTCAGTTCGCACAGCCTCTGTTCGAGTTCTCTGGCGCTTGCTCAGGTTGCGGTGAGACTCCTTACGTGAAGCTGATCTCTCAGCTCTTCGGTGATCGTCAGATGATTGCCAACGCTACTGGTTGTTCTTCTATCTACTCTGCTTCTGTACCTTCTACACCTTACACGAAGAACGAAAAGGGTCAGGGTCCAGTCTTCAACAACTCTCTGTTCGAGGACTTCTGCGAATTCGGTCTCGGTATGGCTCTGGGTAACAAGAAGATGAAGGAGCGCGTAGCTAAGCTGCTCGCTGAGGCTTCTCAGGACGAGAAGGCTTCAGAGGAGTACAAGGCTCTGGCTGCTGAGTGGATTGCAAACTGCAATGACGCAGACAAGACTAAGGAGATTGCTCCGAAGCTGCGCGAGCTCATCCATGCCGCTGCTGCTGCAGGTTGCGAGATTAACAAGGAACTCCAGACGCTCGACCACTACCTTGTGAAGCGTTCACAGTGGATTATCGGTGGTGACGGTGCTTCTTACGATATCGGTTACGGCGGTCTCGACCACGTGATTGCTTCTGGTGAAGATGTCAACATCCTCGTGCTCGATACTGAGGTATACTCTAACACTGGTGGTCAGGCTTCTAAGGCTACGCCGCTTGGTGCTATCGCTCAGTTCGCTGCTCAGGGTAAGCGCATCCGCAAGAAGGATCTCGGTATGATTGCTACCACTTACGGTTATGTATATGTCGCTCAGATTGCTATGGGTGCTGACCACGCTCAGACCCTCAAGGCTATCCGCGAGGCCGAGGCTTGGCACGGACCTTCTATCATCATCGCTTACGCTCCATGTATCAACCACGGTCTGAAGGCCAAGGGCGGCATGGGTAAGAGCCAGGCTGAGGAGAAGAAGGCTGTGGAGTGCGGCTACTGGCACCTGTGGCGCTACAACCCAGCTTTGGCTGAGGAAGGCAAGAATCCGTTCTCACTCGACTCTAAGGAGCCCAACTGGGAGAACTTCCACGACTTCCTGCTTGGTGAGGTTCGTTACCTCTCTGTCAAGAAGGCTTATCCCAACGAGGCCGAGGAACTCTTCGCCGAGGCCCAGAAGATGGCCCAGCTGCGCTACAAGACTTACATCCGTAAGGCAGCTGAGAACTGGGAGGATTAAGAACAAGTGCGGTCAGGAGTTTAGCTTCTGACCACACCCCTACTCTATAATAAAGAGGGTGTGTCAAAATAGGCACATCCTCTTTTACATTAATATTATAAATCACTCAATAAATAATAAGAACCCTCATTTATTCAGCATCTTCTTACCGTCAACTATTACAATGCCTTTATAATCGGCATTAACCTTTTGACCAGACAAATTGTATCTGACACCATTAATCGAAGAGGTCTTCGTGCTGATGGCAGGACGGATGCCCGTTTCCTGCTTTACCAAGTAGCGGTGACGCAGGGCTGATCGTACAGCATAGTAAGCAGGTTTCTTGTCCAACTGTGCGGTAAACAGCAGCGGGTTAGACGTCTCACGCCAACTGTTGTTATCCTTCAGTCCCCAGATGACCATGCTTGGGCAGTTGTCGTGGTTCAGCATGATATCCGTGATGACACGATAGAGACGAGCCTGCTCCAACAAACTCTTCTCTGAGGTATCGGGAATACCCATATCAAGTTCTGTAATGATACATTGCAGTCCTGCCTCTTCGAAACGACGGATAGTGTTGTCAAACTTCACGCTATCGACCTCATCAATCGAGAAGTGGCACTGTAAGCCCACACCATGAATGGGGATGCCTTTCTTCTTCATACTTGTAGCCAGATTATAGAATGCTGCCGACTTGGCCTTACCCTGGAACTCCACGCCGTAATCGTTCAGATAGAGGATGGCATCAGGATCAGCCTGGTGTGCATAGACGAAGGCAGAATCGACATAGTCGTCGCCAATGGCCTGCTGCCACACGCAGTTCTTTTTCAGTTCGTAGGCATCCGGATTGGTACGCACGGCACTCTGGTTGTCGTCCAGACATTCGTTGACGACGTCCCACTCGCGAACCTTTCCCTTGAAGTGCTGCATCACGCTGGTAATATGCTTCTTCATGATGTCCAAAGCCTGTTGGCGGGTCAAGTTTTGGTCGTTTGTCTTACCACCGTCGGACGATATCCATGTAGGCGATTGCTGGTTCCATACAAGGCAATGGCCGCGCATCGCCATTTTCTTACGAGTAGCAAAGTTGACGAGTTTATCAGCGGTAGCAAAATAGAAATTGCCATTCTGACCTCCGAAGGCTTCGGGCTTCATTTCGTTCTCAGCCACCAGCATATTGAACTGGAAGCCAACAGCTTCTGTCTCTGGCAGCGTTGAGTCTGTCAGGTCATTCTTATACAATGAGATAGCCGTACCTATACTCTTACCGTTCTGGTTGGCATAGTATTTCAGCGACTTCTTGTCTTCGGCATCATCAATACCGTCATCGTAGAAAGCGCCCATCGTACTTTCTGGGTTATCAGGATTGTCAGGATCGTCGTTGTTGCTCATATTTTCAAGCGATACGAGACGCAGCACAAAGACTACTTTGCCGTTCTCCTCACGCTCCACGACTTCCCATGTGTACTTAGAAGCCTTCACATCGAAATGCCAGTCACCAGCAGACTTGCTCTTGGCAGTCATAATGATGAACTCGTCGCCAACCTTGACGTTGGCACCATCCGTCAACACCACCTCGACCAAAGGCATGGCGTCACTCGTAGTGAAGTCTTCAGTTGTATTGCTATATTTTACTTGTCCGTCAACCGTCAACTGGTCGAAATTAGTCACAGACCCTACCTCGATACGTAATTTCGATGCAGGATGTACGAACAGGTTGGCATTCTTTGCTGCTACATAATTCTTCATCGTCAGCACACCGATACCGTCAGCACCTGGCTCTATGGTTCCATAGTTGTCCACCGTTCCACCAATGCTACCCGTACCGCCAAGGATACCTTTGCCCAGAACGAAAGCGATAGCATCCGTTGCATTGGGCTTAGCACCCAAGGCACCACGCAGTTTGCCGCTTTCAGCCGCAGCACGGTCGTTCATCACCAATATGCGTCCTTCCATGATACGCACTGCACCGCTGATGTAGTTGTCGTTGCCGGTAATCGAGTAGGTACCCCTACCCTCCTTGATGATACCCAACTGTGTGTCATCACGATAGCCCGACGGAGCAATCGTACCAGCCAGCGTAGCATCGGTATTCATGTAGCCCAACATATAGAAAGCCGAACGCGAGTTTTTCATATAACCCTGAAGCGTAGAACCAACCTCCGTCTCCAGATGGCCGATACGGAAGCCTGAACCTGCTGTATTCGCCTCGGTACACAGCGTGGCACCCTGATGCAGCACCACGCGGTTGTTCTCCATACTGCGGTTTACCTTGTTCAATTCTATGTTCTCGGGCGAGAAGGCCTTGCCGCCATGCATCAGTACAATATTATTAGAAGATGCCGAAGGGGCGTTTTGCTTGTAGGGCCACATGTGCACGTCGCCCGTGTAGTTGCCCCACTCGTTCCATTTCTTGTCTGAATTACCCAGATAGCCACGCTCTCCGCCAGCATAGAGGTTCAGCACACCGGTACCCGAAATCGTCGAGCTAAAGTAGGCGTAGCGTGCCATCAGTACGTTGACGGTATCGCCTTGCTGAATGGTAAGGGCCGTAGCGTACGTCTTGGCTGTCTTGTCTGTGTTGTCACCGCTGATGTCAATTGTCTTGTTTTCCGCATGGGCTTGCGAAAGTGCCATCAGCACCAATAAATTAGTAATAAGATACTTTTTCATAAAATAGTTGAATGATTTCTAAGTTGCTGCAAAGGTACGAAATAAGTGGTGAAAAGACAAACAAAACCATAAAGTTTTATCTTTTTTCTTCTTATTCCCCAATTTTTTCGTAACTTTGCACACGTTATTATAAATACAAAGAAAAGGTCAAGATGAAAAAAATGATGATGGTTGCTACCATATTGGTAACAACGTTGAGCATAAACGCTCAGAATGACGATTTAAGGAATGAGATTGGTGTTTACTATGGCTTTGGTTCTGCCTCTGACATTGTGTCGACTGTTGCATCAGCGATGTCATCCGCTTTTAGCCATAGTGACCAAAACAGTTTATGGGGGCCTGTCGGCGTGGAATACTACTATCATGTTTCCCCTGGTGTGGGTGTAGGTGCCATGGCTTCAATTGCCGGATGTAAGTGGGGCGAAGACGGCGAATGCAAGACCAAATACTACACCGTCATGCCAGCCGTCAAGTTTGACTGGTTACGCAAAACGCACTTCGGCATGTATTCAGGTCTGGCTGCTGGCATGATGATTGTATCAGACAGTTTTAAGGACGAAAGCAAGTCGAAAGTATTCTTTATGGGTCAGTTGACAGCTTTGGGCGCTGAGTTTGGCGGACAACAGCTGCGTGGCTTTACTGAGCTGGGCTTTGGCGAACGTGGTATATTGACCATCGGTGCGCGCTACAAGTTCTAAACATATTGCTGAAAAAAAAACTAACTAAGGGGAGAGACACCGCTATACACGAGCGATGCCTCTCTCTTTTTTGTTATCTGATATCTTTTTACCTTAGATAAAACCAGTAGAGTGCTGCGGCGACGGCAACGAGGATGACGGTGACGACGCTCTTAATCATACATGAGGCTACCTTTTTGACAACAACAAAGCCAATGATGATGACGAGCAGCAACGCTACGTAGTAGATGATATTACTTTGCATAATTCAAACGAGTGGGTTTAAAAGGTGTAAGTCAGTGTGCAGAGGAACTGGTGACGGTTGTCCTTGACATTGACAGGCTTGCAATCGGTAACAATCTCCTCGGTCATCAGGACTTCAGCGCCATCTATCTCTGTGAAGTAATTATAGTCACCGCTTGCACTTACGAAGGGATAGAAATCGCCCTTACGGCTGCTGTACTGATAGGCCAGATCGATGGCAAAGTTGTTGTGGCGGTAGCCAAAGCCCAACGTGAGGCGATTGGTGTCCTTCCAGTTCACCCAGTCAGTTGCCGAACTGCAGTTGCTGCCGTACGAGTCGAGGAATCCGTTTTTGAATCCGTCGGTCTTATACATTGGCGACACGTAGTTGTAGCCAGCACGCAACGATATTTCCTTGGTGGGCTTGAATTCTGCACCGAGTTTCAACGTCGATACGCCCTTCAGTGTTTCCTTCGTGTGGGTATTCATTATCTTGTCGCTCTCGCTGTCGTCACTATACGAGTTAGTCCACTCGTCATAGTAGGTACCAGTGATGTAGCGCGTGTCGGCAGTACCATAGTCGGCATACTCGAAGCTGGCACCCAAAGCCAAATTCGTACCAACAGTATGACCCATGCTCAATCCGAACTTCCAAGGTGTATAGAGCTTGAACTCGTAAGAGTCGTTGGCCACATAGCGCGGATTATACGAGTCGGTAAACGGTGTATTGTTGGTCAGATAAGTATGGTTCCTGGTGGTCAGCTTATAGAACGTGGGCGTACTGATAGAAGCACCGATACGGAAGGCTGACTCCTCGAAGGGACGTACAATCAGACCTGCCTTGACGTCGTAGCCCATACCCGTCACCTCGCGCTCGTCGCTGACAATCAGGTTGCCTGAAGGCACACCGTCGCCATCTACAATATTCTCCTGATAGTCGCTGACGCCCTTGTAATGCACGTCATGAAGACCTACGGTAAGACCCAGGTAGAGGCGATTGTTGATATTGCCCGAAAGATTGAAATCGTAGACACCGATATAGCCTGTATTGGCACGATTCATCACATAGTCAGAAGCAACGTCACAATACGGACTGCCATATTTGTCAACAATATACGAGTTATAGTAAACATTGTCCAGCTCGCTGGTCCACCAATGCCTGCCCTTGCCATTTTCAAAGTTGAAATACGACGCACCGTCTGGATCATTTTCGCCAATGCCCTTGATGAACGATAGGTTGTTCTGCGAACTTCTTCCGTCATGTGCATTTGCGGCAGAGAGAATATAGTCGAAATTACGGTCCTTATGGTAGTTGAACGCCACATTGACGAACGAAGACCTGCTTGTGCGTGTAGAGTACACGAAACCCAACTGGTCGAAACTGAGATTCGTCTTATCACCCGTACGATAGTCTTTGCCTTCTGCCTGCGACACTACACCGAACGAACCGGAGATGTTACTGCTGCGGAACAGACCGATACCGGCAGGGTTGCTGGAAATGGTCGAGATATCGGCACCCAAAGCCTCCATTGCTCCACCCATACCCACGTAACGGGCCGTACCGTTCAGGTCTTGCTCCATCAGGCGGGCATTCTCGTAGGTTTCCTGAGCTGTCATTGGCAGTGCTGCAAAAGCACAGACAGCCATGTAGATATATTTCTTCATCATAGCCATAACAATTTTAGTATATAAATAAATAATTAGGTATATATATCAACGATGACGCACACCACCCGAACGAACTGCACCACCGCCACCAGAAGGACGACTGCTACCGCCACCGAACGAGCCGGACGAACGGGAAACACCGCTGGACGAGCCACCGAACGAACCTGACGAACGTACCGTGCGCGGCGTGCTGTTAATTGTCGGGCTGGCGTTGTTGGAATTCGGACGCGATACTCTCACGTTACCAGCTCTTACACCCGTGCCGTCACGCCGACTGCCGTCCGAAGAGTAGTTGCGACGGTCATAGAAACGCATGTTCGACGACAGGCGACTGCTTCCGCCACGACTGATGTAGCTGCCACCATAATAGTGATAACCGTAGTAACGGGGCGAATACCATGTGGAATAATAGTACGGATAGCGCCAGCCATACCAAGAGGAATAGTAGAACGGATCGTTCCAGTACCACCATGAATCGTAATACCAGGGATCGTACCAGCTGTACCACGTATTGTACCACGGCGACGACCAGCGACCGGCACGATACCCGTCCCAATAGGCCTCAGAGGGGGTATAGTCGTCGAAGCGTGACATACGGCGCGTCAATGCATAGTCGTCATTCTCGACAGGCTGCGAATAAGCTGAGTCGGGATATACACCACGCACGGCAGAGAAATCGATGATGTCGTTGCCAGTAGAGTCAACAGGAGAGCTGAACTGAACACGACGGTTGTAGTCATCGACCGAGCGATTGCTGCCCGAATAGTAAACATTCTGAGGCATGCCATACTTCCTGGCCTCCTTGGCTACGTTCTCCTTAGTAGGAACGAAGTACATATCATCGTCCTGAGCCATCATGCTTAAAGGTAAAAAGGTAAAAAGGTAAAGAGGTAAAACCATCTTACCCATCCTTATTACCTTATTAATTAATACATTCCTTTTCATAATCATTCTGCTTTTTACTTTTTTACCTTTTTACTTTTTTACCTTAATCTAAAGGTTCACGCTGCAAAATTACAACGTATTTTTGTGCAAAAGTACGGAAAAACCCTAAGAGATGGTAGGATTTTCCCTATTTTTTGTATCTTTGCATCGATTTTTAACATCTGACATGAAGTATTACGAAGTAAATATGACCATTGAGCCCTGTTCGCAGGACGCCCAGGACCTGTTGGCTGCTCTGACGGCAGAGGCTGGTATGGAGACGTTTGAAGAGACCGAAACAGGTTTGAAGGGGTATGCCCAGCAACAGTTGTTCGACGAAGACGCCTTCCAACAGACGCTTGCTGCATTCCCCATGGAGGGCGTTACCATCAGCTACAACGTCAGCGAGGCCGAGGATAAGGACTGGAACGAACAATGGGAGTTGGAGGGCTTTGAACCGATAGAAGTAAGAAGTAAGACGGAAGATGGAAGAGGTGAACGCTTGCTCGTGATACACGACGGTCGCCACCTGCCCTCAGACATCAGCCACCAGTCATCAGCCCTCATGATAGAAATCGACGCCCACATGGCCTTTGGAACTGGTACCCACGAGACCACCCGCATGATTTGCCGCCAACTGCTGAACATGCCGCTGGAAGGCAAGCGCGTGCTCGATTGCGGTTGCGGTACAGGCATTCTCGGCATCTGTGCCCTGAAGTTAGGTGCAGACTCGTGCGTAGGTTACGACATCGACGAGTGGAGCACCGACAACACCCGTCATAATGCCGTCATCAATCGCGTTGACGACCGTCTCGAATCCCTCTGTGGCGACGCTACCCTACTCTGCAGTTATGCCCCTGAGTTCGACGTCGTCTTAGCCAACATCAACCGCAACATCCTTCTTCAGGATATGGAGCACTTTGTCCGCGTCATGGCACCTGGTGCTACACTCATCCTCAGCGGTTTCTATCAAGCCGACTGCCCAATGCTGGCAGACAAAGCCCTCACATTAGGCCTTCATCCCGTCATCACCACTACTGATGGCGACTGGGCTTGCTGCCTGTTCAGATAACAAAATTCTTCTTATGAACAAAGAGCAGTTAATACAGAAATACCACCGCTTCTGCCAATGGCAACAAGCAGAGCCGCACCATGTCAATCGCCATGCGGACACCGTACAACATTGTCATAACTGCGGCACCGAGTTTTCCGACAACTATTGTCCGCGCTGCGGTCAGCGTGCCGAGGTGGGACGTGTGGGATGGAGCTCCATCAAGGATAACATAGCGCTGCTTTGGGGCATGGACTCCCGTTCCTTTGCCTACACGCTCTTTCAACTGCTGACACGCCCGGGCTATCTCGTGCGCGACTACATCAGCGGACGCCGCCAGGTGTCGTTCCCACCTGTGAAACTGCTGGTCATCGTGAGCCTTTTCACATTCATTATTGAGTCAGTGTTTCATCTGGAGAACGAAATCCTGCCCTTACAAACTAATATCCCGAGGATAGACAACGTTATCAAGTGGTTCAACGACAACAAGAGCTGGGGCACACTGTTTTTTCAAGCCTTCTATATCCTGCCCACGTGGGTGGTGTTCCGCTTTGCCCCGCGCTATCCCTGTCACACGCTGCCTGAGGGCTTCTTCCTGCAAGTCTTTCTGAGCACCCTGAGCCTCCTGCTGACGTTTATCGACTACTTGGACTTGTTATTATTCGAAAATTTCATTGCAGCCTTCTACTTCCTCATAGCCTATCGCCAACTCTTCGGCTACAGCTGGTGGGGAACGCTGTGGCGCTGTTTCGTCACTGTCCTCTCTGCCATACTGATGATGACCATTACCGTGATTGTTGCCTTCTTTATCTTTGAGCGTGATACTTTTGTTTATAAAATAACGACATATCTGTGGATTCTCGCCGCCCTAGTCGCATTGATAGCCCTCATCCTCATTGTCTCCTATCGCATCTCGCTGTCTAAAAGCAGAAAGAGAACCACTTAGTTCGACCTGACGTCCGCCCCGCATTTCCCCATTATTTTACTACTACCTTTTTGATCGTACCATTGTTCATTTTGATGATATTGACACCTTTGTGCGAGTCCTTTATAGCTCTGCCATCTATGGCATATCGTTTTATTTCTGTTGCTCTTTCAGTTTCTACTTTGGTAACGCCCGATGGCAAACCTTCTTCAATAAACACAAATTTATTCCAACCCTCTGTAGCCTTATATTTGAGAATAGTCCCTATCGGTACATACAACTTAGTAGTGCTAAAGGTATTATTAGTGAATACGTTAGCTATTTGAAACGGATTCTCTATCTTTGAAATTATAATTTGTAAATCA
>JAEEGF012047757.1_pt1 | contig 12357 bp, 6 predicted proteins | sample 9134171 | NCBI WGS metagenome assembly JAEEGF01 (sample SAMN16246542, study PRJNA631951) | gut metagenome | biome: gut microbiome; feature: rumen; material: AP-attached | host: Bos | place: Iran: Karaj | collected 2018-10 | reverse complement strand
CTCGACTGTCGGATTGTTTTTCGCCTGTTCCATACAATTCTCTATACGATGGTGCAAAGGTAAGCATTTCCTGGCAACCATCCAAAGATTATTCCAAGAAAATCAGTCGTTCAAACTAACATAGCCACCGTATTCGAATAAAAATCACGGCTCATTTACGTTTCATTCACGGTCATTCGCGTTACGCCGTAGGCCTCCCTCTTCGCTATTGCCTTACAGGATGAGATTGGCATATAGCGTGAAAACAGGTTGGCAGCGGCCGCTGCCATCATTGTTCGCGGCCGCCGCCATCATTGGCAGCGGCCGCTGCCAATAATGGCAGCGAACGCTGCCAACCTAAAAGTCACGGTGTTTTTCCCCTTCCGATGTCCCCTGTCCCCGATTTGTCGTGGCCTAAATCCGCTAAAACGACATCTGCCCCCATATAATGCTTATACACCGACGCACTGAGGGCGATGATAAACCAGCTGATTATCAGTGCACAAAGAATTGTATTGCGCGACGGAGGCTTATACATTATTTAATTTATTGCGCGCATACGCGTAAAAGCAGTAATTTTGCATCGAAGTTGATGGCTACCGAGAGCCAGCTGAGCCACGGGCGCGACGCTTGGGGAAGCAGAGACGAAGAAGAATAAGCAATGAAAAAAAATAAATAGATGATGAAAAGACTATTGTCAATATGTTTTGTCTTGCTGGCAGTGGCCCACAGTGCCGCCAGTGAAGAGCTGTGGCTGAAGGGCAACATCGCGCCGCAGGGCGGCGTGGTCTTGACCAACACCGACGGAGCGGTGTGGCAGCAGGAGGTGACGCTCGACGACAGCCGGGTGTTCCTCTTCAGCGACAAGTATGTGTATTTCGAGTGTCCCGACAGGAACTACCGCTCGGCCAACATCCGCATCAATGGCGGCACCTACCATGTGACCTTCAACATGGACACGCAGCAATGGAGTTTTGAGGCCCCCACCGACGCGTATCGCATCTCGGCTTTCGGCTCTTCGGTGTGCAACGGACAGGGTGCCGACGGCAACAAAGGCTATGCCTGGCTCTACGGACAGCAGTTGGCCGAGCGCTACAGCAGCGGCGCCTCGCAGCATCCGTTCTACGTGTCGGGGCTGTCGATAGGCGGCAACAACACGCGAAACCTGCTCGACCGCTACGACGAGCTGACGCGCAACTACTCGCGCTACGTCATCATCGGCCTCTCCATGGGCAACGAGGGCATCCACGAGAGCAGCAACAAAGAGGCCACGCTCAGCCAGTTCTCCAGCAACATGCAGACGCTCATCGCCCGCATCGAGGCCGACGGCATGGTGCCCGTGGTGATGAACAACTACACGCGCGGCGACTTCACTGCCGAGGATTATTCCTACATCAAGCGCATGAACATGCTCATCCACGAGTGGGATGTGGCATCGGTGAACACGCTCGGTGCCATCGACGACGGTGCGGGCCACTGGGCATCGGGCTATCAGCAGGACAACGCACACCCCACCACTGGTGGCCATCGCGAGTTCTTCTATGCCATGCCGCCGTCGCTCTTCGATGCCCTGGCCGCTGGCAAGGCTCAGCCCGAGCGGCAGATGAGTGGCAGCATGAAGCTGGCACAGGGCGGCTATCTGAAGTTCAGGGGCGAAGGCACCATCCATCCGTTCACCGTCAGTGTGAGGGTGAAGGGTGCTCAGGCTGGGCGACTGCTCACCCTGGCGCTGACCACCGGCACCCGCTTTGGGCGTGTGGATGTGGATGCCGAGGGGCATGTGGTCTACACCAACCCCACGAACAGGACGTTGACCTCTGTTGGCACGCTCGACGACGGACAGTGGCACACGGTGACGCTGACGCACTACTACGCCCAGGGGCGCACGCTGCTTTATCTCGACGGCGATGCTGCAGGCGAGCAGCGCGAGCGCCTGAACGCCTTGGCCGACGTCACCGTGGGAGATGTCGACGACAGCAACACGCAGCGCCAGTGGAGCGAGCTGTTCTTCTGGCGCGCAGCACTGTCGCCCGAAGAGGTGCAGGGCGTCTGCGACGGCATGATGCTGAAGAGCAGTCTGGAGCTGTATGTGCCCGCCCTGAGTCCGCTGGCCAACAGGGCCATGAGTATGAACAGCATCAGTCATCAGGGTGCCGACACCCCCTCCGACCCCGACGACACCGACCCCGACACCCCTCAAGCCTCGTCGGGCATCATCACCTCGGGCCGCGCACGCTTCACCGTGCTCACCCCACGCATGATACGCATACAGTGGAGCACGCGCCAGAACTTTGAAGACCGCCCCACCTTTGCCGTCATCAACCGCCAGCTGCCCGTGCCAGCCTATACCACCCGCGAGGAGAACGGCTACCTCTACATCGAGACCGACGAGCTGAAGCTGCGCTATAAGGTGGGGTCGACCATCAGTCCGCTCATGAAGTCGCCCAACAACCTCTGCATCACCATGCAGTTGGGTGGGCGCGACGTGCTGTGGTATCCCGGCAAGGAGGACGCGCTGAACCTGAAGGGCACGCGCCGCACCCTCGACGGTGGCAGCGGCGACAACTACCGCAACGACCTCGAGGACGGCATCATCTCGCGCAGCGGCTGGGCCGTCATCGACGAGTCGCCGAAGACGAAGCGCGGCGACGGTAGCACCACCTTCGCCTTCGAAGGACAGGTCGACGGCATCGACTGGCTGGCAGAACCCGTAGACAAGAATGCCTACGACTGGTATTTCATGGGCTACGGACACGACTACAAGGGGGCCATCGGCGACTATATCCAGATAGCCGGTCGGCAGCCCATGCCCCCGCTCTATGCCCTCGGCTATTGGTACAGCAAATATCAGCGCTACTCGCAGCAGGACTTCATCAACCTGACCAACGAGATGCGTCGCAACGAAATTCCCATTGACGTGATGATTATGGACATGGACTGGCACTTAGACGGCTGGACGGGCTGGACATGGAACAAGAGCCTCATCCCCAACCCCGAAGGACTGCTCAACTGGATGCACAACCAAGGCCTGAAGGTGGCCCTGAACCTGCATCCCGCCGACGGCGTGGGTAGCCACGAGGACCACTTCGGCGAAATCAGCGCCGCCACCGGCCTCAACGAGGACGGACGCGTGCCCTGGAAGCTCGAGGCCCCCAGCTTCTATCGTGCCATGTTCCAATACATTATCCGCGAGCGCGAGCAGCAGGGTGTCGACTTCTGGTGGCTCGACTGGCAGCAGAACCTGACCAGCAACTATACCGACGGCTTGGGCGAGACGTTCTGGTGCAACCACGTCTTCTACAACGACATGCGCCTGAACCGCACCGACCGCCGTCCCCTCATCTTCCACCGCTGGGGCGGCATGGGCAGCCACCGCTATCCCATCGGCTTCTCGGGCGACACCTACGGCACCTTTGGCTCGCTGGCCTTCCAGCCCTATTTCACCGCCACGGCCTCGAACGTGTGCTTCGGCTACTGGGGCCACGACCTGGGCGGACACCTGCAGCTGGGCGACCCGAACCCCGAGCTGATGCTGCGCTGGATGCAGTATGGTGCTTTCTCGCCCATTTTCCGCACCCACGGTGCCAGCCAGTGGAACAACGAGCGCCGCATCTGGAAGTACGACAATTTCCCCCTGCTGCTCGATGCCGTGGACCTGCGCTATCAGCTCATGCCCTACATCTACACCGCTGCCCGCCAGGCCTACGACACCGGCATCAGCATCTGCCGACCGCTCTACTACGAATGGCCCGAAGAGAACGAGGCCTACCGCCGTGAGGGGGAATATATGTTTGGCGACGACATCCTCGTGTCGCCCATCGTCACCCCCGCCGATGCCGACGGCACCACGTTCCATCAGACGTGGCTGCCCGAAGGGGAGTGGTTCGACGTGTGCCAGCAGAAGCTGGTAGGCGGCAAGCAGGTCATCAGCCGCAACTATCAGCCAGAGGAAATCCCCTGGTTTATCAAGGCTGGGGCCGTCATCCCTTGCAATCCGGCCGTCAGCAATCTAAAGAGCCGTCCCGGTGAGATGATACTGATGGTGGCTCCCGGCGGCGAGGGCACGACACAGCTCTATGAAGACGACGGCGACACGCAGGACTACATCAACGGGGCCTACACCCTGACCAGTCTCACCAACACCCCGGTAGCTGATGGCCGTCAGCTCACCATCGGTGCAGCTGTGGGTAGCTTCGAGGGCCAACTCTCGGCTCGTGCCTATCAAGTGGTGTTCCTCGGCGTTGGCTGTGAACCAGCATCGGTCACCATCAACGGCCAGTCTGCCGCCGACTGGAGCTTCGACAAGGCATCGGGCAACGTCACTGTGAACGTTCCCGCCACCTCGTGCCTTCAGCCCACCACCGTCGCCATCAGTCAGGTGTCGCAGGGTGTCAAGGACGTTGAACAATCAACGTTGAACGTTCAGCGTGTCTACGACCTCCAAGGCCGTCAGGCCAACGTTCAACGCTCAACGCTCAACGTCCATCGTTTGCAGAAAGGTGTTTATATCATTAACGGCAAAAAAACAGTGCTCCCATGAAAGCTTCAACAACACTCCGCCTCCTTTTATCATTTATCATTTATCATTTATCCTTTAGCGACGTAGTCGCGCAAGACGCCCTTTGGGCCACGGGCAGCGCCATGGCTGGCAAGACTGTGCAGCTCACCCGCCGTCCCGACGGCAAGTTCACCTATACGGGTCCGCTCAGTGCTGGCGAGCTGAAGGTGATGACCACCGCCACGCCCACCAGCGCCACCCAGTATCTGGCGCCGCAACAGGCCGATGCCTACGTGGTGAACTACGGTCTGAGCTACGTCCTCACCACCGATGCCCAGCGCGACGGGTGGGTGGTGTCGTTTCAGGAAGACACCTACCGCTTCGTCATCGACTTGGGCCAGCGCACGCTGACGGGCATGCTGCTGTTGCCTTGGAACGAAGTGCTCATAGCGGGCAGTGCCATCAAGGATGGCGCCAACAACGTGGAATGGAACCGCGACAACATGCTCTCGTTCACCCGCGACCGCGACAACCCCTACGTCTTCACGTGGGAGGGCTGGCTGGGCCATTTCAACGTGGTGGAACCCGACCGCTTCAAGCTGGAGGGGCAGATGACGTGGGGGCCACGCGAACTGCATCCTTTCACGCAGGACGAGGACATCCGCACCGCCACGCAGTTTCGTCAGGGCGGCGACGACACCAAGTGGCACGTCTACCAGGAAGGCTACTACCGCATCACCATCGACCTCTTCCACGAGACCATACACGCGGAAGTGATTGAACGTTGAACGTTGAACGTTGGACATTGAACGTTGAACGTTGGACGTTGAACATTAAATAGAAACGGAAGATGAAGATGCCGACAATATTGCGCCCCTTATTGTTTATCGTTTGTTGCTTATTGTCCTTCCTCCCTACCGAGGCGCAGTCGGGCAGTGGCGTCTACGTGGGTGGGCATATCCGCAGGGCGCGCCCCAGCACCATCGAGACGCTCAAGAACTCTGGCTTCACCTACGTCATCCTCTTCAACGTCAATGTGGAGGCCGACGGCACGCTGACCACCGACGGCGAGACCATCTGCCGCGACGGCGACTACGTGTTTGCCGACACCCAGCCCCACTATGCCGACGACGTGAAGGCGCTGAAGACATGGCCCTCCAGCATTGAGCGCATAGAGATTTGCATCGGTGGATGGGGCAACGAGTCGTACAAGCGCATCAAGGATCTGGTGAACAAGGAAGGGACGGGCGAGGGCACCATCCTCTACCGCAATTTCAAGGCGCTGAAGGAGGCCGTGCCCGAAATTGATGCTGTGAACAACGACGACGAGCACGGCTACGATGCCGCCTCGGCGGTGGCCTTCCACACGATGATGTACGACCTGGGCTACGCGACGACGGTGGCACCCTACACCAACAAGTCGTTCTGGCAGAGCTTGGTGGCGGGCCTGAACCGCGAGCGGCCCGGTGCCTGCGAGCGGGTGCTGATACAGTGCTACGATGGCGGCGCTGGCAACAACCCCAGCAACTGGAAGATAGGTGGGCTGCCCGTGCATGCCGGACGGACGAACTACCAAACCGACATGGAGACCTCGCTGGCGCAGATGCAGAAGTGGAAAGACAACAACGGCGTGGTGGGAGGCTTCGTATGGGTGTATAACGACGAGACGTGGAACCTGAACAAATGGGCGTCGGGCATGAACCGCATCTTTGGCCCGAAGAGCACCGACGCGCCCGTGGCCACCCTCTACGGCGACAACAACTTCGAGGGCTATGCCGTGGCTCTGCCTGAGGGCAGCTACTGCGCCGGCGAGCTGGCCGCTTGGGGCATCACCAACAAGGACATCGCCTCGTTTCGGTTGGCAGAAGGCTACCGCCTCACTGCCTATGTCAACGCCGACCTCACCGGCTCGTCGAAGTCGTGGACCGATGCCGAGCTGCCACGCATGGGAGCGTGGGGCAACCGCCTCTCGTCGCTGAAGATAGAGCGCATAGACGCTGAAGAGCAGGGCATTGACAACGTTGAACGTTCTTCGACGAGCGAAGCGGCAAAGCCGAGCGCAACGCACAACGTTCAACGTGTCTACGACCTGCTGGGCCGCCGCCATCGCTCCTCCATCATCATAGAAGGTGGCAAGAAGAAGCTGAGAAACACAAACAGATAGAACAGCAAATGACCAGAAAGAATCTCCTCCCATCCATCGTCGTCGGCCTGATGCTCTGCACGATGCTGCCCGCCGATGTCAACCCCGTCGACCACGACAAAGCCCTGGCCACAGCCCGCCAGTTCATGGCCCGTCGCGGCCACCACATCCCCAGCTGTGAGCGCCCTTCTACAAGCGAAGCAACAACGCCGGACACAACGTTCAACGTCCAACGTCCAACGTTCAACGTCCAACGTCCCCAGCCTTACTACATCTTCAACGCCGACCGAGGCTACGTCATCGTTGCGGGCGATGACCGCTCGGCACCGGTGCTGGGCTATTCCGACAGTGGCACGTTTGACGAAGAAAACCTTCCCGACGGTCTGCGCTGGCTGCTTCAGAGCTACAGCGAGCAGATGGCACAGCTCGACCAGCTCTTCGCCCTGCACGAAGCCCACGCGCTGGCCCCGGCGCAAAACGCGCCACGCCTCTACAACACCCCCGTGCGCCACAGCGTGGAGCCGCTGCTGCCGATGAACTGGAACCAGGGCGACCCCTACAACCTGCTCTGCCCCATCTACTACAACCAGGACGGCAGCCAAGGTGGCCATAGCGCCACGGGCTGTGTGGCCACGGCCATGGCGCAGGTCATAGGCTATTACCGTTGGCCCATGCAGACGAAGCGCACCATCCCCGGCTACATCCAGAAATACAGCACCGACCGGGGCGAGAAATCGGTGCGCCTGAACAGCATCCCCGCTGGCTCGGTCATCGACTGGGACAATATCCTCGACAACTACAACGGCCAGGAGACCGAGGCGCAGCAGCAGGCCATCGCCGAGCTGATGCTCTGGGTGGGCATGGACTGCAAGATGAACTATGGCGCCTCGTCGTCGTCGGGCTTCTCTGAGGGCATCGACGGCTTGGTGAACTATTTCGACTACGACGACGGCACCCATGTGGCCAAGCGCGACCGCTACACCCTGCAGCAGTGGACCGACCTCATCTACAACGAGATTGCCACTGGCCACCCCGTGCCCTTCGGCGGACAAAACGCGGGCGGCGGTCATGCCTTCGTGCTCGACGGTTGCGATGCCGACGGCCTGTTCCATGTCAACTGGGGCTGGGGCGGCATGTCGAACGGCTACTTCCGCATCGACGTGCTTGACCCCGACAACAGCAGCGGCATAGGGGCCAGCATGACGCCCGGCGGCTACAACATGGGGCAGGATGCCATCATCGGCATGCGCCGACCCGACGACAACAAGGCCGACGAGGAGGACACACCGCAATATCGCTACCAGCTGACGGTCAACGACTGGGAGCTGCGCGGCACCAACCGCTTCTTTGCCAACTATATCAACTGGTCGGGCGTGGCCGCCACATGGAACATGGGCATCGGCTACGTTGACGAAGAGGGGGCGCTCACCGTCGTGGGCAACTATTCCACACAGCAGCTGAATCAGAACTACTACACCTCGCAGGAGTTCACCGTGAGGGGACTTGCCGAGGGCACCTACCACATTGTGCCCATCAGCAAACGTTCTACCGACACGGCGTGGCGCACCAACATGTCGCCCGAGCTGCGGTATGTCTACGTGGAGGTAGATGCCAGCGGCAACGTGACGAAGATGGAGCTGCGCCCCACGGTCAGCATCGCCATGACCGACCTCAGCTTCCCCGGCAACCACAAGTGCGGCGACAACCAGACGGTACGTGCCACCTTCCGCAACGATGGCGATGGCGAGCTGTTCACCGAGATACACCTGCTGGCCAGTATGACCGCCAACAAGGGCGAGGCCGTCAGCCGGACAGCCATCGACGTGGAGCCTGGCAACGAAGCCACCATAGCGCTCAACTTCAAACCCCAGCAATCGGGCACATGGAACGTGTGGCTCGCCACCGACCATGAAGGGCGCGACGTGGTGGGGGAGGGGACGCTTGAGGTCAGCGACGAGGGCATACCCTTCGAACACCAGCTGCGCTACATGAGCCACACCATTGCCAACCGCACTGGTGGCACCATCTATGGCAACTGCTTCCAGGGCCGTGTCACCATACAGAACAAGAACAGCACCGAGCCATTCGATGGCACCGTGCGCCTCTGGCTGTTCAAGCAGGCCAGCAACGGCTACTTCTACGATGCGGGAAGCGTCTACGTGCCCTTGCAGATTGAGCCACGGCGCACCGCCGCAGTGCCCTACTACTTTGGCAACCTGGAACTGGGAGCCAACTACGCCATGAGCATCCTTTACGGCGATGGCGGCGACATCCAAGACGGCGGACTGCGCATCATGGGGCGCCCCCAGGCGGGCATCGTCTACTGGCAGCAGAACCAGTCGCTCATGGGCATGGCACCACAGGCCACCCTGAACACACCGTCGGGGGCTGTGGCCATCGACATCAGTGCTGCGGGCAGCATCGTGAAGGCGGTGCGCCCCAATGGCAATCCTAACACGCTCTATATCGTAGGCAACCAGAAACCCGACGGCCTCGACAGCTGCAACGTCGTGGTGGGCAGTCATGCCGAGCGCATCACGCTCACTGGTGGCTATTCGTTCTTTGCGCCTAAGGCCTTCATCGCCAGCGAAGCCACTTTCACCATCGATGTGTCCGATGGCTCAGCCACCGGTGCCACTCCCCGCTGGCAGACCATCGTCCTCCCCTTCCAGCCGCAGCAGCTGCCCGAAGGTCTGCGTGTGGCCACCTTCACCGCCATCACCCCACACGATGAGCCTTGCCTCGCCGAGGTCGGCACGATGCAACGCCACCTGCCTTATATCATGCTCCCCGCCAGCACCGAGCCGCTGACGTTCAGTGCCACCGACGCGCGCTTCGCACCTACCGCCGATGCCCCCATGGTCATCCGTGCCCATGGCTACAGCTTCGAGGGCACCACCGTGGGCGGGGTGCAGCAGCAGACGTATATGCTCAATGCCGAGCACACAGCCTTTGAGCCGGTGGCGGGACAGGTGCATGCAAAGCCCTTCACGGCGTGGTTCAGGGCACCCGAGGGAGCACCCGCCATCACCTTGCCCGACGCACTCATCGCCCTGGGCATCAACGACGTTGAACGTTCAACGTTTAACGTTCACCGTTCACCGTTCACCGTTCACCGTGTCTTCGACCTGCATGGCCGCCGTGTCGATGCGGGAGCCAAAGGCGTCTACATTGTCACCGACGGCCACCACCGCCGCAAGGTAATGGCGAAATAGCCCGTCTGCAACGCCTTTCCTCCCTCCCTCACCCACGGCCGCAGTGCGCCGACCATCTCGTCGGCGGTGGCGTCAGCCACTACACATAAAGAAACGAGGATGACAGCAACCGCTGCCATCCTCGTTTCCGCTCTTTATGCCTATCTCTGAGAGCCTCGTTCACTCGTAGTGGCGTATTCTCACCTCGATGCCCTCATCCTTCAGCTGCTGTGGGATGCCGCTCACGTCAGTCTGGCCGTAGTGATAGGGGAACACCACCTTCGGCTTCACCATCTTGGCAGCATTCACCAGCTGGTCGGGCGTCATCGTGAATGGCTGGTTGCAGGGCAGGAAGGCCACGTCGATGTCTTTGATGGCCGACATCTCGGGGATGTCTTCGGTGTCGCCGGCGATGTATATCCGCAGCCCGTCGATGGTCAGGATGAAGCCGTTGTCCCTTCCCTTGGGGTGGAACTGCTTGTTTGCCTCGGTGGTGTTATAGGCTGGCACGGCATCTACGGTGATGTCGTCGGCTATCTTCAGGTTGTCGCCATTGGCCATGATGGTGCCATAGCCCAGCATGTCGCCGCACCGCTTGTTCGTCACCAGCTTGGTGCCCTCGCCCGTGAGCTGCTTGATGGCTTCCTTGTCGAAGTGGTCGCCGTGCTCGTGGGTCACGAAGATATAGTCGGCCTTGGGCATCGAGGAGTAGTCGATGGAACGCTCGCGCAGCTTCAGCACCGGGTCAATCTCTATTTCCTTGCCGTCGTACTCCATCCTGATGCTGGCGTGCATGAGCGCATGGAACCTGACCGTCTTCCCGCTCTTAGTCTTGAACACATCGACCTCATAGGCATCGGTGGCCACTGGCATGTTTGCCTCTTTCCATGCGGTGATGCCCCCTTTCAGGTTCACCACCTTGTAGCCTGCAGCCGCCAGCCTACTGGCTGCATCGGCCGAGCGGCGACCACTGCGGCAATAGACGGCGATGGTGCTTTCCTTCGTCAGTGCTGCCGTGGCCTTCTGCATGAAATCGCCTTGCTTCACGTCGATGTTGAGGGCATCGGCCAGATGCCCTTCGTTGAACTCCTCGGCAGTCCTCACGTCGAGCACCACCACATCGGGCTTGGCCGCCAGGGCTGCAAACCCACTCACATCAGCATCCTCGTAATTCTTCTGGCCGCAAGCTGATGTCAACCCCAACGCGGCCAAAAGGCATGTAAAAATCTTTTTCATGACGATTGGTTTGTTATTCGTGTGCAAAGATATAAAACTTTAGCGAAAACAAAGCACAATCGAACAAATAATTCGTATGCCCGATGAATTTTTGCCCACTTGAATTTTGTCCTTACTTATCTTGCGTGTTTTCGATTTTTTTTGTAATTTTGCCGAGTCAACCCATAAACAAACATTATTATGACTAAAAACCCTGTGTTTGCGATGATGGCCATCGCTTGTTTCGCAGTTTTAGGCAGCTGCACCCAGCAGAAGAAGGCGACGGAAGTGGGCCTTCAGGTGAAAACCCAGTACGGTGTTCTCGAAGGTTTCGAGCAGGACGGCGTGAAGAAGTTTCTTGGCGTTCCCTTCGCCCAGGCTCCCGTTGGCGAGCTCCGCTGGAAGGCGCCCCAGCCCCCTCAGGCTTGGGAGGGCGTGCGCGAGGCTAAGCAGTTTGGCGACGACCCCATGCAGCCCAACATCTTTGGCGACATGAATTTCCGCGGTGCCGGACGCAGCGAGGACTGCCTCTATCTGAACATCTGGACCACGGCCAAGACCACGGCCGATGCCCTGCCCGTGCTGATTTATTTCAATGGTGGCGGACTGATGGCCGGCTCGGGCAGCGAGCCCCGCTACGATGGCTCCTCCATTGCCAAGGAGGGCGTGATTGGTGTGACGGCCAACTATCGTGAGGGTGTCTTTGGCTTCTTTGCACATCCCGACCTCACGGCGGCTTCCGACTATAAAGGCAGTGGCAACTACGGTTTCCTCGACCAGGTGGCTGCCATCAAGTGGGTGAAAGAGAATATTGCCGACTTTGGTGGCGACCCTGCCAAAATCAACATCGTGGGCGAGTCGGCAGGCTCCTTCTCGGTGTCGCTTCTGATGTGCTCGCCTCTCTCGAAGAACCTGATTGCCGGTGCCATGCTTTCTTCGGGTGCCGAGGTGTTGCCCTATATGCCCTCTTCGCAGGCCGATGCCGATGCCGCCGGTGCCGAACTGCTGAAGCAGGCTGGCATTGCCAGTTTGGCCGACGCGATGGCCATCGATGCCGACTCGCTGCAGAAGATGCTTCCCCCCAGGGGCATGGCCAACGTGGTGCTCGACGGCTACTTCATGACCGAGAGCGCCGACGATGTGTTTGAGAAGGGCGAGCAGGCGCAGGTTCCGCTGCTTGCTGGCTGGAACTCGCTCGAAGCTCATCCCATGCAGGCGCTACAGGGTCAGGCGCCCACCCTGAAGAACTACAAGAACGCCATGAAGGCGCAGTTTGGCGATATGACCGACGAGATTTTCCAGGCATACGGACTGGAGGCCGATGAAGA
>JAEEGF010484115.1_pt1 | contig 12358 bp, 10 predicted proteins | sample 9134171 | NCBI WGS metagenome assembly JAEEGF01 (sample SAMN16246542, study PRJNA631951) | gut metagenome | biome: gut microbiome; feature: rumen; material: AP-attached | host: Bos | place: Iran: Karaj | collected 2018-10 | reverse complement strand
TCAAGAAGGATGAAAAGACGGAGGAAAAGATATGGACAGTATTAAAGCACAGAAACAAAATACAACTAATACACTTGATCTGGTTTACACCGGGATTGGAATTGCTCTTATAACAGTATGCTCATGGATCAACATACCGATGACAGTTCCTTTTACACTACAGACATTTGCAGTATTTGCGGTACTTCTTATACTTGGGGGAGAGAGAGGTACATTGGCTACACTTATCTATGTGATAATGGGAGCAATAGGAATTCCTGTATTTGCAGGATTTTCCGGAGGACTGGGAATTATCCTTGGAAATACCGGAGGATATATAGTAGGTTTTATTTTTATTGGACTGATATACATGGCACTTACCAGAGTATTTGGAAAGAAAATGCTTGTTGAGATAATTGCGCTTGTTCTTGGACTTATTGCCTGCTATGGATTTGGAACAATATGGTTTATGCTTGTGTACATGAGAAACACCGGCTCAGTTGGACTTATCACAGTATTATCATGGTGTGTATTTCCATTTATTATCCCGGACCTCGGTAAGATGGCAGTAGCTTTTATAATTTCCAGAAGAGTAAAGGGAATTATCCGAAATTAAAAATATTACCTTGACCGACATATGCTTTAGTGCTACAATGTGTTAAAACCTATGAGAAAGAGGAGTACTTCATTTATGAAGCTTACAGAGAGTGTTCGGTGGTGAGAGAACGCAGTGGATGAGTGAAGGAATGGGCTTTTGAGGGCGAAGTGAAATGGCTTTTGCCAGAGTAGTATTCGACGGGGACTCCCGTTACAGAGTAGAGGAAGTGATTGCTTTCTCATGAGAGATCGGTTTACCGATAAGCAAGGTGGCACCGCAGGATTATAGTCCTGTCCTTGTATGAAACTTCATACAGGGACAGGTTTTTTTATATATAAATACTTCCCTGTACAACACATGTTTAGCCGCAAGGACGGCAAGGAGGGTTAGAAATGGATGTACAGAGCACATTAAAGAGAGAAGTAGTAGTTGAGGAAAAGAAAGGACTTGCTAACACAAGAAATCTTATTCTTGTTGGTGTCATGATGGCAGTAGGTATTGTCCTTAGAATGTTTGCAGGGGTTATTGCACTTGGTAATATGCACCCCAATTTTCTTATCGCAACATATTGTCTGGCTATTTTTATCATTAAGCCTAATCTCAAAGAGGCTGCAGCTATCGGACTTATTTCAGGAGCAATTTCACAGATCGGAACATCAATGCCATGGCTTGGACTTGGCTCAGAAACACTTGGAGCAATTGCTATGTGTCTTCTTATAAAGCTTGTGCTTCCAAAGTATGTTAAGCCGGTTGTTTGCACATTTTTAGCAACTCTTGTATCAGGTTTTGCATTCATTGGACTTGCAGCACTTACATATGCTAAGCCAATGCCCGGAGCACAGTTTGTAAGCATGGCTATTGTAACAGTAGTGACAGCACTTCTTAACATGGTTATCGTTACAGTACTTAGCATTCCGGTTAATAAGGTTATGGGGAACGAAGAAGAATAATGATTTCAGTTAAGAATTTAGGATTTGTTTATCAGAATAGTAAGACAGCAGCGTTGGATGATGTTAGTTTAGAAATTTCAGATGGAGATTTTATCGGGATTACCGGCACCTCTGGTGCCGGTAAAACTACTTTTACTTTCGCTTTAAACGGAATAATACCACAGAAGATAAAAGGTGATTTTTACGGTGCTGTAACAATCGATGGCAAAGATACCGCAGAGCACCCTGCAGAAGAATTTGCCAGAAAAGTTGGCCAGGTATTTCAGGATATTGATTCACAGATGGTTGCCTCAGTTGTAGAGGATGAGATACTTTTCGGACTTGAGAATTTTGGCGTTCCGCATGAAGAGATTGAGAAACGTATAGACAGAGTACTACGCGAACTAGGAATAGAAGATCTGCGTGACCGTGAGATTTCAAGCCTTTCCGGCGGTCAGAAACAAAAAGTGGCAATAGCATCAATGCTTGCTTTGGAACCGGAAGTGATAGTGCTTGATGAACCAACCGGTGAGCTTGATCCGGAGAGTAGCAGGGAAATCTTTAAGATACTTACCAGACTTAATAAAGAAAAGGGCATCACAGTTATTATAGTTGAGCAAAAGATCATGCTCCTTTGTGAGTATGTTAAACATATGATGGTTTTGGATAAAGGTAAGATTGCCTTTTACGGAACACCCAAAGATATGGTGTCTTCCATAGAAACCTTTAAGGACCTCGGAATAAATGTACCAAGAGTTACTGAGCTTTCAGCAGCGCTTATCAGGGAAAAGATATATGATGGCGAGGTTACACTTACAGTAGATGAGGCAGAAAAAATGGTCAGGAGGATTCTTAAATGATACGCTTTGAGAATGTGAGCTTTGGATACTCCGAGAAAAGACCTATTCTGGATAATCTGAGTTTTCATATCCCTAAGGGGGATTTTATTGCGCTGATAGGCGCCAATGGTGCAGGAAAGAGCACTATAAGCAGGCTTACTAACGGACTTTTGCATCCTACAAAGGGCTGCGTATACCTAAATGGGAAGGACACACTAAAGACTCCTTCAAGTATACTTGCAAGGGATTGCGGATTTCTTTTCCAGAATCCTGACAGACAGATATGTGAGAACACGGTTAAGGATGAGATTGCCTTTTCGATGAAGGTTCAGGGATGGCCTGAAGACAAGATAAAGGAGCGCACTGAGTTTGTTCTCGATACTTTTGGACTGGACCCTGAGTGGTTTCCTTTTTCAAGAAGCAGGGGAGAGCGCCAGAGAATTGCACTTGCCAGCGTTCTTGCCTGTGAACCGGAGCTGCTGATCCTTGATGAGCCTACAACAGGCCTTGATTATCTGGAATGTATCCGAATTATGGACTATGTGACCAAGCTTAACAGGGAAAAGGGCACAACAATTCTTATGGTCAGCCATGACATGGAGCTTGTGCAATCCTATGCAAGAAGTGTTATTGTGCTTAATCACGGAAAGATTCTGGGACAGGGACCAACCAAAGAGATGATGAAAAATGTTGATGTCCTTAAACAGGCCAGGGTTCTGCCTGCTCAGATACCGGAGCTTGCGCTTCGTTTTGGGGATGAATTTAAGGATGTATTTACAATAGAAGATATGCTTGAAGCCCTTCGTAAAAGAACCGGGAAGGGAGGAGAACCATGAATCTGTTAAATTATGTTCCGGGAGACAGTTTTCTTCACAGATTAAATCCCGTTACGAAGCTGGTAGCAGCTTTTATGTATGGAATTGCTGCGATTTTGTGTGAAAATGTTTTTGCGGAAGTTGGTTTTATCATTTTCATCTTATTGATATCTGCTACGGCAGGATTGTTCAAAAGAGCTCTTTTTCTCACCAGGAATCTGATGTTTCTTGGACTTATCATGTTTGTGATACAGCTCTTTTTCGTAAGAAGCGGCAGCCCATTACTGGTGATAGGTGGATTTGTGCTATTTACAACAGGTGGACTTAAGAGTGCGCTTCTTTTATCTCTGCGAGTTATTGCTGCAATGCTGCCTCTTATGCTGCTATTTGCGATTACAAGGATGAATGACCTGTGTAATGCACTGGTAAAGAGACTTCACTTGCCATACAGATATGCATTTATTGTTACAACGGCATTTAGATTTGTGCCAATATTTGCCACAGAATTTCATGATATTCAGGACGCACAGAAGGCAAGAGGCGTTGATTTTGACACCAAAAATATAATCAGAAAGTTAAAGCTTATTGCGCCTTTATGCGTTCCGCTTCTGGTATCAAGTCTTAAAAAAGTAGACGTATCCGCCATGTCTGCCGAGATGCGTGGATTTGAGCTAAGGGGCTATAAGAGCGGTTACAAGCAGTACCCGTTTTCTGCAAGAGATTTTTTGACTGTACTTGTTCTTGCGGTTGTTATTGTGGCGACTGTGACCCTTAAAAATTTTTGTTAAGTGAGAAAAGATATGGATTATACAGCTGAGATGAAATATGGGACCGAAACTTTGGAGATTGAGGTCAAAGGAGCTAAATCTATTGAGGTTTTGAATCCTGATCCAATGCCTGAGATAGAGGATGTCAGCGAAGCTTTCAGGTTTTGCGTTGAAGAGGGGGCAATATCATCTGTACCTCTGCGAGAAAAGATAACTGAAGCCGATAAGATTACGATAGTTGTATCAGATATAACAAGGAGCTGGATGCATCAGGGGGATATTTTGACTCTTTTAGGGCATTATCTTCACGATACAATGAAAGTTCCCTTTGAGAATATCGTGGTTCTCATAGCTCTTGGAACCCACAGAAAGTCGACAGAACAGGAAAAAGAAATAATCGCAGGAACCTACATGTACCAGAATGTCACAGTTACAGATCATGACTGTGATGGTGAAAATGTACATGTGGGCTTTACTTCCAGAGGTACCGATGTTCGTGTTAATCCGCTGGTTATCGGACGCAAAGTCATAGTGGTCGGCGGAACAGTCCATCATATGATGGCAGGCTTTGGTGGCGGCAGAAAGAATATTTTGCCGGGAGTTGCTTCAAGAGAAACTATACGTCAGAACCATCAAAGAGCGCTTGATCCAAAGATTGCGCACTCAGATCCCAGAGTAGGATGCGCTCTTTTGGAAAACAATCCTATCAATGAGGATATGAACGAAGCTGCGGCTATGGTAGATGTAACTTTCGGAATCAACATTGTAGTTTCAACTGCCGGAAGATTCAGCGGACTGTTCGGAGGAAATCTATACGAAGCCTGGAAAGAAAGCTGTATTTTCCAGAAAAAGTGTTATGAAAAGTGGATAGACCATGAAGCTGATATCGTAATTGTATCCAGCGGCGGAGCACCAAAGGATATGAATCTGTATCAGGGCTGTAAAGGTATGCTTAATGGAATGCGTGCCATGAAAGAAGGCGGACAGATGCTTTGGCTTGCCAAGTGCCCCGAAGGATGCGGTGCACCTGACTACACAGCATGGCTTGAGCCTCTTAAAGAAGGAAGACTCGACGAAGCGCTCAGAGCGGACTTTACGATAGGCGGATTTATCTTTTACCTGACAGTAGAGAACCTCAAAAAGGGCGAATGCAGGATTCTCACCACCATAGAAAATGAAACCACAGGTCCTATGGGAATGCAGGCATTTACTGATGCTGCGGAGTTCGTCAAAGGTGTAGATTTTACAGATAAGTCCGTATATATCATCCCCTATGGCGGTTCCGTAGTGCCAATGGTTAAGGGGAAAGACTGAATTTGAAAGTTAAATTCCGGGGGAAACATGAAAAGATTATGGTGGGGGATTGTTCTAAATCTATCTATAATAGCTTGTATTTTGTCTGGATGTGCTCAGAATGAGGATGCATCTGCTGAAGACAGTTCCATTGAAATGTCAGAAGCTCATTCATCTGAGGATGTTTCATTGAATTACAGACTATACACACCTGAAAGTAATGAACAGATGCCATTAGTCATAGCATTTCATGGCTATGGGGATACTGAGGACCCACCATTTAGCAAAGCAGTGACAGCGTGGACCGAGCCTGAAAATCAGGAAGTTCGACCATGTTACGTTCTTGCACCTGTTATTGCGGACGATGATTATATTGAATTTTCAAGAAGAGACAGAATCTATGAGCAGGTTAAAAATGCCGTAGATTCTCTGATAAAAGAGGGAAAAGTAGATAAAACTAAAGTTTACGTGGCAGGGAATTCATTGGGAGGCATGGCGACAGTAGAATATGCTGAGAAATATCATGACTCTGTAGCCGGTGCACTTGCCCTTTGTCCTGCAATCAATTACTCAGCTGAAGCAGAGAATAACCTAAGTAAACTGATAGATGTTCCAATTTGGTTTTTGCATGCTGCCAATGACAACGTCATACCTGTCAAAGTCAGCCGGGAAGCCGTAGAAAACCTCAAGTCTATGAATGCAAAGGATGTTCACATTACTGAATTTACCAATGAAGAAATGATAGCGGTTGGCGCTTCTTATGGTTATCATGAAGTAGACATTGCTGTCATGGCGCAGGACACTTATATGAAGTGGCTATTTGAGCAGTCAAAATAGCCTATACCCATTATCACTGAGTACGGAGGAAGAGGCATGATCATTACTGAGACACTTGAAAGACTATTTGATAAAGCAAAGGTTGACAGTGAGCTTAGAAATAAGCTGATTGAAACAAGGAATTCTAAAAATCCTGTTGCTGATTTCTGTGAGATTGCTACCGATAGCGGTTTTCCTATGTCAGTTATGGACATGATAAATCAGGGTGAAGAGTTTTATGCCGAGATTAAGAGAAGCACAAATGGTGGCGGCGAAAACTCTCCGGATCTGGATTTTCAGAATGACGAGTACTCTATATTTATGATGAGACTTGAGGGATTAAGTAAGTCAGAATAAAAGAATCGCAGCTATGGAAATTTAATAAAAATATTACGTATTCGCATCGTGACCTATGATAAACTTAAATTGGTCATTTGTATAATTGCGACTATTTGGGAGCGTAATATGAGTTATTGGATAGCTGTAGTTGATGATGATGCAATAGAGCTTAAGAATGCAAAAAATCTGCTTGATGGACAGGACATGCGTGTTAGCTGCCTGCGCTCAGGCGCAGATCTTTTGAAATTTATGGAAAAGAATAATCCGGACTTAATACTTCTGGATATCCTTATGCCTGAAATGGATGGGTTTGAAACCTTTCATTTACTAAGAGAGTATGAGGAAGAAAACGGCAAAAATATAACACCGGTCATATTTTTGTCGGGGGATAGTGACAATGCCACTGAAAGAAGAGGACTTAAAGACGGGGCATCAGACTTTATTCGCAAGCCTTTTGATAGAGATATTCTTATAAGTCGAATTGTCAAAACGATTGAAAGTCACAAAACAATCGAACTTCTTACCGAGAAAGCTACACTTGATAAGCTTACCGGTTTTCTTAATAAAGCCTATGGAACTGAGAAAATAGCAGAAATGTGTAAGGATAACAACGGAGCATTGATGCTATTTGACATGGATAATTTTAAGCTGGTCAATGATATCTATGGTCATGACATGGGCGATCAGGTTCTTATCGCATTTGCAGAAATAGTTCGTCACAACACTAGATCTGATGATGTAATCAGCAGAATTGGCGGTGACGAATTTCTTGGATTTTTCAGCAACTTAACTTCACATACAGCGGTAAAAGCGCTGACGGACAGATTAAACGGTCAACTACTCAATAAGTGTATCCTGCTTATGGGGGATGATTTTGATATTCCTATAGGCATTTCGATAGGCGTGGCATTCGTTCCGGAACACTCCAGGGATTATGATGTTCTTTTTAAATTTGTTGACTCTGCAATGTACAGAGTTAAGCAGAACGGCAAACACGGAGTAAAAGTGTTTGACGAAGAGGTTCATGTAGAAACCGAACACAGTGAAACTGATCTAAGTACCGATATGGCACGTATTTCAAAGATTCTCGATGAACGTGGCGGTGCAGAAGGTGCAATGGTACTTGGCAAAGATACGTTCTTTCATATATATCACTTTGCAATGCGCTTTTTAAAGCGCTATGAGAAAGGTGTAGAGAAAGTACTGTTTTCTGTATCAACCGATGAACAGGATGTAAGTCTTTCTGAGCTGACATCGAATTTTATAGATCTTTTACAGAAAAAGCTTCGGAAAAGTGATGTTGTCGTACAGATTAAATCAGATCAGATTTTAATATTCCTGCCCATTATTACAAAAGAAGAAGGGGACATGGTAATTCAAAGAATAACAAGTGCTTTCAATGAAATGAGCACAAAACAGGTATGTCTCAAACATGTATCTGAACATGTTTCTTTTGAATAAAGGGTTTACTTTGAGGATATTTTATGAACCAGACCAGTACCGAGAGATTCATTATTTTTATAGTATCAATTGCATGCTTTGGCTTATCAATTGAAAACATCCTGGTTGGATGGGAATTTTGGGTGCCTCCGCTTATTGTTATTGGTGCAATTTCTCTTTGGGTAATGCATGTTTCAAACAGTCCGGAGTACAAGTTTCGTAAGATTGCATACCTGATTTATGCAATGCTGATAGTTTTTTATCATGGGGTTCACGAAAGTAGTTTTTATGACATAGCAATCGTGGCAGTCTTTGCCATGCTGATATATTCTTTTTTGGATGATGCATATATGATGAACTTATTCATGCTGGAATATTTCATTGTACTTGCTATTCAGATTTTTCTTGCCCATAAAGGGAATAGAATTGTCTTCGATGCTATCAATGTTTCCCGCGTTATTCTTTATATGTGTATAGTTATTCTGGCGTATTTAAGCTGCGTAAAAGCCATAAAAGACAGATTGAAGATCTGGCAATCTGTCATAGAAAAAGACGAGCGTATCGAAGCAGTTGATGCAGATATGGAGGACTTTTTGTCTAATATTTCTCACGAACTGAGAACGCCGGTCAATGTGGTTCTGGGCATGTCTGAAATGCTTATAAAAAAGAATGCCGGAGATGAAGCTTTTTCCATAAAAGAAGCAGGAACACGCCTTGCCTATCAGATAGAAGACATTCAGGATTACACGGAATGTAAACGCGATAAGATCATACTTGAAGAAGATGAGTACACGAGTACTTCTCTCATAAATGATGTGGTGCAGGGATTCAGATTTTTTGAAAATGGGAAAAATCTGGAACTTATCGTTGATATGGACCCGAAAGTTCCTACAAAAATGCGGGGAGATGTAAAGAAATTACATAAGATTTTCAGACACCTGCTGGAAAATGCCATAAAATTCACGAGAAAAGGTGGAATTTACGTAAAGCTTTTCTCAGAAGACACGGATTATGGTGTTAATCTTTGTATCGAAATGACAGATACCGGAATTGGTATGAACAGCCAATCCATTGCATCGGTATCTGAGGCAATGTATCAGGTTAACAAAAAGAGAAATCGCAGCTCGGGAGGAATAGGGCTGGGACTATTTATTGTGTACGGATTTGCCCACAGAATGGGCGGATTTGTAAAAATAGAGAGTGAAAAAAATAGCGGAACTACAGTCAGAGTAACTATTCCTCAGGCAGTAGTTAATAAAGCGCCATGTCTTGCCCTATCAAGTGATTTTAGCGGAGATATTCTATTCCACGTTCGCTCAGGGAAATACAGGGTTCCAAAGGTAAGAGATTTTTATCGTTCAATGGCAACTAACCTGGCGAAGGGTATCCGTGTTCCATTATATTCAGCCGAAAACATTCAGGAAATAGAACATCTAAAGGAAAAGCTTAATGTAAAGGCTATATTCATGGGTCAGGAAGAATATGAAGAAAATGCCGAATACTTTGACAGGATGAGTAAAGGAAATATAGTGGTGGCGGTATCTGCTACACCTGGATTTAAGTCTAATCCGGGAAGCTCGGTTATCGTTATGCCAAAGCCTCTTTATGCTTATCCGACAATTAGAGTGCTCAATGAAGGAAATGATGCCAAAGACCTGGCTAATACAGAACAGGAAATCCGTCCGAATTTCAAGAATATCAAGGCTCTTGTAGTTGACGATGAGCCTATGAACCTGGTGGTTGCAACAGGTCTTTTCAGAGACTATGAAATGGAGATAGATACCGCCGGAAGCGGAAAAGAAGCCATCATAAAGTGCAGGAAGAACAACTACGATGTTGTATTCATGGATCATATGATGCCGGAGATGGATGGCGTTGAAGCCATGAAGCATATCAAATCTGAAGCTGTAGAAATGAATAAGAGCATTATTATGATTGCTCTTACGGCGAACGCTGTCTCCGGAGCAAGAGAAATGTTCATACAGGAAGGCTTTGACGGATTTATTGCAAAGCCTATAAGTATTCCGGATTTTGAGCGTGTTTTGCTCAGGGAACTTACCAAAAAAGGTTCAGGTAAGGGAGGGCAGACATTATGAAGAAAAACGGAATTATATTTAGCATAATTAATGCCATAAAAGACCCTGAAAGGGAGTTTGTCGAAAGAATATATCTGGCGCTATCTATTGTGTCGGAGATCACGGTTTTTATAGCTCTTATCGGAGATATCATAACAAATGAAAATGCTAATGAGATAGCGGTCGTCGTTGGAACACTTATTGCTGTTCCTTCATTGATGATCATATTCCTTCGCCAAAATAAGCTTAATGTAGCCATTAAGATTACTGTTATAGGACTAGTATTCGCGGTGCTTCCGAGTTTGTACTTTTTTGGTGGTGGAATTAAAGGCGGCGGTGTATTATGGATTATTTTTACCTTTACATATGCCGGACTGGTGCTTACCGGAGTATGGCGGTCAGTGATATTTGCTTTAATTGTCATAGTTTCTTTGGTCTGCTATATAGTGGAATACCGCTTCCCGGAGCTGATTTATGAGCATTCGAGATCTGCATTTTTTATTGATTCATTTTTATCTATTATTCTTGTAGGCTTTATCTGTTTTGCCATGACATGGCTTCAAAACAGACTTTTCATGGATGAGAATGCCAGAGCCATAGCTGCAGCAGAAAAGGCTGAAGAACTGACAAGGTCTCAAAACCGCTTCTTTTCCAGCATGAGCCATGAGATACGTACTCCTATCAATTCAATTTTGGGGCTTAACGAATTGATTCTTCGTGATACGAGCGCATCTCCTGAGGTTATAAAAGATGCTTCCGGCATTCAGGGCTCCGGAAAGATGCTGCTTACCCTGATCAATGACATTCTGGATTTTTCTAAAATGGAAGCCGGCAGCATGAGCATTGTTCCTGTGAACTACAGTATAGGAGATATGCTGTCAGAGATAGTAAATATGATCTGGATACGTGCCAATGACAAAGGCCTAAAGCTCAATGTCAGCATAGATCCGATGCTTCCTACTATTCTCTATGGTGATGAAGTTCGTATTAAACAGATTGTTATAAATCTTCTCAACAATGCGGTCAAATATACACAGGAAGGTTCAGTTGAGCTTCATATTGAGAGTGAACAGTTAGATGAAAAGACAGTGGAACTATCTATTTCCATATCGGATACCGGAATGGGAATTAAGAAAGAAACTCTGCCATATCTTTTTGATGCATTTAAGAGAGTAGACGAAGAAAAAAACCGTCATATAGAGGGAACCGGACTGGGCCTGTCTATTGTTAAACAGCTCGTTGATCTTATGGGAGGAACTATAACGGTCAACAGTGTTTACGGTGAAGGTTCCACTTTTACCGTTGTGCTTAAGCAGGGAATATCTGATGATACGCAGATTGGTGAACTTAACATTCAAAATCAGAGCTTTGTCAACAGAAAAGCCTACGAAAGCAGCTTTACTGCTCCGGAAGCAAAGATTTTGATTGTTGACGACAATGAGATGAATCTGGAGGTTGAAAGTAAGCTTCTCGCAGACACAAAAATGACGATACGAAAAGCCATGAGCGGAAAAGAGGCACTGGATTACTCTCTTAAAGAGCGTTTTGACACAATCCTCATGGATCATCTTATGCCGGGAATGGATGGAATTGAATGTCTTGAACGACTTAGAAATCAGGTTGGAGGGCTTAATCGCGGTACTCCGGTAGTAGTTCTTACTGCCAATGCTGGCTCCGATAATAGAGAAACCTATAACAGAGTAGGGTTTGATGGCTATCTAATAAAGCCTGTTTCCGGTGAATCACTGGAAAGTACACTTATAAGATTTATTTCTCCGGATAAACTTGTTCTTAGCAGTAATAAGCTGATGAGCGTAAAAGAAGACATCAATGCTGCCACAGGATATTCCGGCAAGATGCCTATTCTTGTCACATCCACAAGTATGTGTGACCTGCCTGATTCTCTAACTAAGAAGTATATTCCGGTTCTTCCGTTCCTTATCAAGACAGAGGAAGGTGTTTTTAAAGATGGTATCCAGATGGGCGCAGATGAACTGATCCGCTATTTGAATACCGGAAAACAGGTCACATCTTCGCCACCGGATGAGACTATTTACCGTGATTTCTTTTCAGCAGAGCTTAAACATGCGCATCATATCATTCATATAGCCATTACAACCAGTATGAGTGATGATTATAGACTGGCAACGGAAGCAGCAAAGTCTTTTGACAATGTAACCGTTGTAAATTCTGAGTGCGTTTCATCAGCTACGGGTATTCTGGTTCTTATCGCAATAAAGCTGGCTCAAATGAATGTATCTGCTGAAGAAATTGTGTCGGAGCTTGATATTGTTAAAAAGAGACTCAAATGTAGTTTCGTCATTGATACTACTGAATATATGGCAAGAAAGGGGCTTATAAGTTCTAAAATTGACCACTTTGCCAGAAGCCTTAACCTGCATCCGTGCCTGAAAGTACAGGATGACACATCCGGAATCGGAGGTGTATGGATAGGAAATCGCAAACGT
>JAEEGF010091846.1_pt1 | contig 12361 bp, 11 predicted proteins | sample 9134171 | NCBI WGS metagenome assembly JAEEGF01 (sample SAMN16246542, study PRJNA631951) | gut metagenome | biome: gut microbiome; feature: rumen; material: AP-attached | host: Bos | place: Iran: Karaj | collected 2018-10 | reverse complement strand
TATTTTGATGAAATTGCTGATAGATTAAATATTATTGAAGAAAGTGCTGATTATCGAGAAGAGATTATCAACGCTCAGAAGGCAGTAGCCAAGGTTACAATAAATAGAAGTAAGGAAAATACAGATGCTCTTATGAATTCAAATGATGAATTAATAAAGCATATTTTCGGATTTCAGGAGAAGCTTCAGGAAAATAATGATGAATTAATTCGTCAGAATGAGGAAATGCTTCTGAAGACTAAAGAGGAATTGTTGCAGCAGACCAAGAATGATATTGAATCATCAAATAGCGGAATGCAGGATCAGTTCGAGATGCTTCAGTCAAAATTACAGCAGATGCAGCAGGAGATAAATGCGCTGGATAATAAGGTTGCTACTCCAGTTGTAATGCCAGCTATGCCACAGGAACCAGTTGCATCACCAGTGATGGCAGAAGAGCCGGTAGTTGAGGAAGCTCCAGTAGAGGAAGTTGCAGCAGAAGAGCCAGCTGTAGAGGAAGTTCCAGTTGAGGAAGCTGCAGCAGAGATGGTTGAAGAAGTTGTTCTTGAAGAACCAGCTGCTGATATTGAAGAAAGTGTTAGCGATGATGATATAAGCGACGATGATGTGGCTGCAATGTTGGAAAGCCTACAGGCTGATACAGAGAATATGGCTGCAGAGGAAGAAAGCCAGACTGATGAAGTAGATGATATGTCTACAGAAGATATTGATGCTATGTTGGCTAGTTTGCAGGAGGAGCCAGTTGTTGAGGAGGCTCCAGCAGAAGAGGCAGCTACAGAAGAACCTGCAGAGGACCCATTGGCAGCATTTGATACATCAGATCCAAATAAGCAGCTGTCACCAGATGAAATCGCAGCAATGTTTGCAGCAGCAGGAGATGCAGCACCGGCAGAGGAGCCAGAAGAAGAAGAAGTTACAGAAGAGGCTCCAGTTGAAGAAGTTGCAGTTGAGGAACCTGTAGCAGAAGAGCCGGTAGTAGAGGAAACAGCAGTTGAGGAGCCAGCTCCAGAAGAACCTGCAGAGGACCCACTGGCAGCATTTGACACATCAGATCCAAATAAGCAGCTGTCACCAGATGAAATTGCAGCAATGTTTGCAGCAGCATCAGGAGATGCACCAGCTGAGGAACCAAAGGAAGAGAAGCCACCTATGCCGGAATTATCTGATGATCCAAACAAGCAATTGTCACCAGAAGAGATTGCAGCACTATTTGCAAATGTGTAATAGAAAATACTTAATAAGATAATAAATAGTAGGGGAGATGCCATGGAAAAACCTGGTATTTCTCCTATTTTTAACTCAAAGAAAATTATTTGAGGAATTTTGAAAAAAATTAAAAAAAGTACTTGCAAAACATGAAACAATACTATATACTTATACAAGTGTTCAGCAAGGAGCACAAAAAACAAATAAGCGCGACTAGCTCAGCTGGCAGAGCACCTGACTCTTAATCAGGGTGTCCAGGGTTCGAACCCCTGGTCGCGCACTAGAAAGAGTGTTGGATTTAGTAGATACTAGGTTCGACGCTTTTTATTTTTGCCTAAAAAAGTGTAATAAATAAATCAAATAAAAAGTAGTGTTTATATTGGATAATGATAAAATAAAATTAACATATTAATCTATGGAGGAGAGGTATATATGGACACTACTAAATTTATAGAAGAGGGGAAGGGAATTCTGGGTATTGAATTCGGTTCAACTAGAATCAAAGCTATCTTAATTAACGACAGCTATCAGGTAATAGCATCAGGTGATTTTGAGTGGGAGAATCATCTGGAAAATGGATTCTGGACATATCATGAAGATGAGATATGGACAGGATTGCAAACCAGCTATTCAAATCTAAAGCAGGATGTAAAAGCAAAGTACGGAGTTGACCTTAAGGAAGTCAAAGCTATGGGATTCAGCGCTATGATGCATGGCTATCTGGCTTTTGATAATAAGGGCAATATGCTTGTTCCTTTTAGAACCTGGAGAAATGCTACAACAGCAGAAGCTGCCAAGATTTTGCGCGAGAAATTTCAATATAATATTCCTGAGAGATGGTCGATAGCTCATTTATATCAGGCTATATTGAACAAAGAGAGTCATGTAAGTGATATTGACTACATTACAACTCTGGCAGGTTACGTGCATTGGAAATTGACAGGTGAGAAATGTCTTGGCGTGGGTGATGCGTCAGGTATGTTTCCAATTGATCCTAAGACAGGTAATTATGACCAGGAGAAGATGGAAATATTTAACAAGTTGGTAGAAGGGGAAAACCTACCTTGGAATCTGTGTGATATCTTACCAGAGGTTAAAACTGCTGGTGAAGTGGCTGGTTATCTCACAAGTGAGGGAGCTAAGCTTCTAGATCCAAGTGGAGACTTAAAGTCAGGATGCCCTCTTGCTCCTGCTGAGGGAGATGCAGGAACAGGAATGGTTGCCACCAATAGCGTGAAGCAGAGAACGGGAAATGTATCTGCAGGAACATCAGTATTTGCCATGGTAGTATTGGAATCTGAGTTACAGAACTTCTATCCTCAGATTGATATGGTAACAACTCCTGATGGAAGTCTGGTGGCAATGGTTCATGCTAACAATTGTACAAGCGATATTAATGCCTGGGTAAATATTTTAAAAGAATCCATGGAAGCTTATGGTGTTGAAGTGGATACAGGCAAGCTTTATACAACATTATTTAACAAAGCCTTGGAGGGAGATGCTGATTGTGGCGGATTGCTGACATATGGCTTTATCTCTGGGGAAAATATTATGGAATGTCCTACAGGCAGACCTATGTATATACGAAGTGAAAATGCACGATTCAATCTGGCTAATTTCATGAGAAGTCATATATATAGTGCATTTGGAGCTTTAAAGGTTGGAATGGACCTGCTTCAGAAGGAAGAAAAAATTGCTATCGATACACTCTATGGTCATGGTGGAATATTTAAAACTCCTGGAGTTGCTCAGAGATTTCTGGCTGCTGCTATGAATACACCAATTTCTGTTATGGCTACAGCTGGAGAGGGCGGCCCATGGGGAATGGCAGTGTTGGCAGCATATTTAACAGAATCTGCTAACATGAAGTTGGAAGATTTCCTGGAGAAGGAAGTATTCAAGGGAAATGATATAGATACAATTGCGCCTGAGGATAATGAAGTGGCAGGATTCGAGACATATATTGATAGTTTTAAATCTGTTATTGGAGCTGAAAGAGAAGCTATCAATGGAATGAATTAGTATATAGGAGGACAGCAGATGTTAGAGGAATTGAAGAAACAGGTGTATGAGGCGAATATGCTACTGCCAAAGTATAACCTGGTAACATTTACTTGGGGAAATGTAAGTGGAATAGACAGAGAAGCTGGACTTTTTGTGATTAAGCCTAGCGGAGTAGACTATGATAAATTAACTCCAGAAGATATGGTTGTTGTAGATTTACAGGGTAATAAAGTGGAAGGACGTTATAATCCATCTTCTGATACAGCAACACATATGGTGCTATACAATAGATTTCCAGAAATTGGAGGAATCGTTCATACTCATTCAACCTGGGCTACAAGCTGGGCACAGGCTGGAAGAGGAATTCCTTGTTATGGAACAACACATGCTGATTATATATATGGCGAGGTGCCATGCGTCAGAAATCTTACAAAGGCAGAGATTGATGAAGCATATGAGTTGAATACAGGTGTTTTGATTGCAGATCATTTTACAGAGAAAAAAATAAATCCTGTAGCAACCCCAGCAGTTTTGTGCAAGAACCATGGTCCATTTACCTGGGGTAAGGACGCTATGGAAGCTGTGCACAATGCTGTTGTGTTGGAGGAGGTTGCAAAGATGGCGGCAAATACTGAAGTAATTAATTCGCAAGTACAACCGGCTCCTCAGGAACTACAGGATAAACATTATTATAGAAAGCATGGTGAAAATGCTTATTATGGACAGTCAGAGAATTAATAGATTATCTGCTGCATATTAATTTACAAATAGGATTACCTTGAGAGGAGAATTTCTCCTCGTACTCTGTCATGATATTTCCTTCATTTAAGGAAGCATCATGATGGAGGTCATAGGTATGAGCATCTAAATGCCATATATCTGAGTTATTAATTTCATCCAAAGAGAAGTTGAACAAATCAACATTATCTGTCTTGAATTCAATTCTACCATCAGGCTTCAATATCTTATTATATCTGGCCAGAAATTCTGAGGAAGTGAGACGGCGCTTGGCATGTCTGTCCTTTGGCCATGGATCAGAGAAGTTCAGATATATTCTATCAACCTCACCTTTATGAAAAATAGTATCAATATTTTTGGCATCGAAGCATAGAAACTTCAGATTATCCAAGTGTTCGCCAGATTCAACCAAAGCTTCCATTTTCTGAACAGCTCTAAGTGTTACACTGGTATATCGTTCGATACCAATATAATTAATATCTGGATGAGCTTTGGCCATGTTCATTATAAATTGACCTTTACCCATTCCGATTTCTATATGTAATTCCTGTTTTTTTGGAAACAGGTCATGCCATTTTCCAATATTAGCTTCTGGATTTTGAATACAATAAGGGCTGTTTGCTACAACTTCGTCTGCCCCAGGAATATTTCTTAAACGCATAGGTTTTCCTTTCTATTATGTGAAATGTAAATGCATAAATGCCTAGCTATTATAACATAGCTACATAATAAAAGGGCTAATAAAATGGATTAGAAAAATTAAAATAATGAATAATTATGGGTTGCGCCTATAAAATCTAGCTATTATACTATTAGTTGTGAATCAAAAAGAATTGGAGATTTCTAATGAAACTATTGAAAAATTTAATAAAGAGAACCTGTATAGGATTGTGCGCATTTAGCGTGACAATCGGTACTTTGAGCATAGACTCTAAGGCGGCAGAGTATTGGCCAAGTAACGTGAGTATATCTTCCGGCGCAGCTATAATAATGGAGGCAGAAACCGGTACTGTGCTTTATGAAAAGAACGCAGATACAGCTTATTATCCAGCAAGTATAACCAAGGTTATGACAGCATTGCTTAGCCTGGAAAACTGTGATTTGGATGAGAAAGTTGTATTTTCAGAGCAGGCTGTATATGAGAATGAAGGTGATACATCTCATATTGCCAGAGAAGTCGGAGAAGAGATGACTCTGGAAAATGCTCTCTACGGAATGATGCTTGAGTCGGCAAATGAGTGTGCATGGGCTCTTGGTGAGCATGTGGCAGGTAGTATGCCAGCATTTGTCGATATGATGAATGCCAAGGCCAAGGAGCTTGGATGTACTCATACACATTTTGCAAATCCTAATGGATTGCCAAACAAGGATCATTATGTAAGTGCTAGGGATATGGCCCTGATTGCGCAGGAAGCATATTCCATTCCAAAGTTTAGAGAGATATGTTCTACGACAGCTTATACACTTCCAGCAGATAACAAGAAGGAAGCATATAACCTGAATAACTCTCATGCTATGATCAGCAAGAATAAAACATCCAAATATATATATGATTATGCTATAGGTGGAAAGACTGGTTACACAGATGAGGCCGGAAATACACTTGTAACATATGCGAAGAAAGATGGAATGACACTTATTTGTGTTATTTTAAATGGTAATAACCCTGGTCATTATGAGGATACAATTAATCTCTTCGATTATTGCTTCGCAAATTTCACAGTATACAAAGTCGCAGATAATACTTCAGTATCTGAAATTGGCGGAGATTCGAATCCGGGAATGCTATCAGAGCAGAGTAATATTATTAGAATTAATCCAGAGGATATTATTGTATTGCCAAAGGCAGCATCCTTTAAGGATACAACTGTTCAGTTGACACCAGCACCAAAGGATTCAGAGGCGGTGGCTAAAGCGGTATATAGTTACGGCGATAGAGTAGTTGGAACAGCAAATCTTATATATGAATCAGATGGTAAGGTATCATATCCATTTAACAATGTTGACGCTGAGCATGGTGGTTCAAAACTGAAATATATTAGAATTGATTTTAAAACCGTGTTTATTTTAATCCTTGTTTTGGCTGTTATAGTTGGAATTGCATATGCTATTTATATGCAATCAGGCAAGATATTCCTATATAGACATAGAAAAAAGGAAGCAAAGCAGGGATTTAGCAAAAAGAAGACCTACAAGCGTAGAAAAAGCAAAACAATAAACCGCAGAAGAACCAGAAAAAGACGCTAAAGACAATATTTGATTCAGAAAAGACAAAGAAAGGACAACATCCATAAAAGATGGTGTCCTTTTTAAATATTGTAACAAAGATAAATTGTGTGTAAATTGTCAGACAATTTACTTTAACAGGCTTTCTATAAGCATTCCAAGGTTATTTTTGTTTCTTGTATAGAAGATTAAGCCTTTGCTGGAATCTACAATAGTTACATAGGTATTTTCAAATGTAGCAGACTCAGAAATCAATTGCAGTAGGTATGATTTGTAAGCTGGTTCTACTGCAAGGAATAATTTCTCACAATCCTCTAGAGATTCAAAAGAGGCAGATGTCTTTTTCAACATATGAGAAATCTCTTTATCCTGATCCATTTGAGGTTTGGTTTTATTAATAATGAAATAACCATTTTCATCCTTGGGCATATTCAGATTTCTGACAGCTCGCTGAACCTGTTTTGTTAAACTGTCGCTGGCAGGATAGAGGGACTGAAAATAGTTCATAAAATCTGTGGCATTCTTGAAATGTTCATTTCTACCTTTTTCTAAAACCTCTGTCATGAGAATTCGTTTAATAATATCTTCGCATTCAACTCTTGATGGATTTTTGGTTGTAGCCATATATTTCTCCTTATAATTCAAACAATATTTACAAAAGGACAGAATAATCTGTCTGAAATAATAATAGGACAAAATAGAGACAAATACAATAATAAAAAGGACATTTCTATAAAAAATAAGGAGCCATTACAAAATTGACAAGAAAGCCCCTGAAATCATATAATACAAGAGAAAAATTACCACATATAAATGCAAGGAGTGGGCAAAATGGATGTAACTAAACTTAGTAGAGCAGAAAAGAAGATATATGATTTGGAAAGAATCCAGGAATTAATAGAAGAGAACCATGGATTAGTTCGCACTGCTCAAATAAGCGATTTAGGAATAGATTACAGAAGAGTAAAAGCCTTGGCTGAGGAGGGAGAGTTGATTCGGGTGAAAAACGGATATTACTCTGCCAGAAGTTATAAGGGAAATGAAGAAGAATTAATAGTTCAAATGTTTCCAGATGGAATATTTACCATGGAGACTGCTTTATACTACTACGGATATTTGGAGAATAAGCCTTTTGGATGGCATATTGCAGTGGACAAAAACAAATCCAGATCCAGATTCAAAATAGATTATCCTAATGTGATTCCCTACTATACTGAGCCAAAGGTTATGTCTATAGGTGCAACCACAATTGAAGTGGCTGGTCATACCATGGGAATATTTACCAAGGAGAGAGTGGTATGTGATTGCCTGAAATATCAGGACAAGATGGATAGAGAGGATTTCAAGAAAGCTATCCTGAAATATATTCTGGATGAAGAGAAGGATGTGGCAGCTTTGATGGAAATCGCCAGAGAGCGAAAGGTCACAGGCAAAGTTCAGAGTATGATAGGAGTATGGCTGTAAAACACAATGATTAGTACTAAGCTGTTGGAATTAAAAAGTGATGAATTGAATATAGCATTTACAAATCTTCTGGCGGGAGCCACAGCGGAGTTGGCAGTGAATGCCATGGCTCATAGTAATATGAAAAATAATATGTGGCTGTGTAACGGAGATGATATTGGCATAGATACCTATAAGCTTAAATCTGTTACGGCTATAAGATATGTATATGGTGGAAATAAGACCATGGAAGAAGTGATTTCTGAGACAGAAGTTTGTCTGAGTCATGTCTTTATGGAAAATAATTACAAGGTTTTATCGGTAAAAACAGAGAATAAGACAAATAATATTGACTTTGCTCATATTTATATGGAATTGGAGCTGGAGGAGAAATATGTGCCTCTAGATATAGGTCTAAAGGTGATGAAAGACACATCAGTACTGCCATATACCAGAAGTTTTAAGTTGCTTTGTGAGAATAATGAGAATGTGGAGTATCTACATTTTCCAGCAGAGGAGGCTCTATGCCATCACATCTGTGAGATTATGAAGAAGATGGAACTTATAAATGAGATGCATCATTATTATGAGGTTTATAAGATTTTGAATATGCATTCTCTAGAAGGTCGCAAGATGAGAGACATATTAAATGAGAAATGCGACGAGGCTCATATAAAGAAGGAAGCCAAGACCTATACCACTCTATATAGCTACAGGGATTATAAGTATATGGAGAAGAAGTGGAAGACATTTCTCAAGAAAGAAAAGAGAGTGGAGCCGGCCTGGCAGGAGATTATGGACAAGATCAATGATTTCTTAGAGCCAATCTGGGAAGCAGTTGTGGAGGACAGAATATTCTTTGGTGATTGGATGCCAGAGCTGGGAAGATATCTGGATTAGAAGATTTTGATTGCCAGAGCTAGATAATTATTAGAATAGAAAGCATGCCTGGGATTGGTAATCTTAATAAAAAATAGGTAAAAGGAATTAAAATGTTAATAGATAAATTGGAAGAGTATAGCAAAGAGGGAGTGTATCCCTTTCATATGCCAGGTCATAAACGGCAGGGAATTACCATGCCGGAACCTGTTTCCATTGATATAACAGAGATAGAGGGATTTGATGACCTGCATCATCCTCGGGAAATTTTGAGGGAAGAGCAGGAGCGCATAGCCAGAATCTATCATTCTAGTAGAAGTTATATTCTGGTAAATGGTTCCAGCTGTGGAAATATCTGTGGTATATTTGATGCCTGCAAGTGTAATGACAAGATAATTATAGGGAGAAATGCTCATAAAAGTGTATATCACGGGGCGATTCTTCGTAGGTTACAAGTAGCATATGTGACTCCACAGGTTACAGAGGAAAATGTGGCAACCATTGTGGGAGTGGCAGGCTATAGACAGATCATGGATGAAAATCCTGACGCCAAGGCAATTGTGGTTACATCTCCTACATATGAAGGTTTTGTCGAGCCATTGCAGGAGATTGTGGAATTAGCCCACAGCAGGAAAATGGCAGTTATAGTTGACGCAGCTCACGGTGCACACCTGGGATTCCATTCATATTTTCCAGAGAATCCGGTGGAGTCAGGAGCTGATTATGTGATTATGAGTCTGCATAAGACTTTGCCAGCCATGACACAGACTGCAGTTATTCATGTGAATGCTTCTGAAACCAGAATAGAGGATTATCTCCATATGTTTCAGACCAGTTCACCATCCTATGTACTTATGGGCTCAGTAAGTAAATGTATGAATTTCCTGGAGGAAAATCCAGATATCTTTGAAGAGTATGCTAAGAATCTGGAAGAGTTTTATAGAAATACCAGGGATTTAAAGGCCTTGAGTATATGGCCGGTAAGTGGGGATGAAAATATTTGCATAGATAGAGATCCATCCAAGATAGTAATAGGTTGTAATGGATATATTACAGGGCCGCAGTTGGCGAAGAATTTAAGACAGGATTATAAGATTGAGACGGAGATGAGCTCCTTTGACTATGTTTTGGCCATGACATCTGTTATGGATACAGAGGAGGGATTTCATAGATTGAATGAGGCTCTTCACGAGATTGATAAAACATTTATCACAGAAAAGGGCCTTAAGAATGTGGATAAATCACAGCAGCAGCCTAAGTCCCGGGGGATAGTTTATGGAAAGAAAGTTATGGAAATGTATGAAGCGAAGGACCGCCAGATACAGCAGATAGCTATTGATGATGTGGAAAATGTACTTGGAAAGGTATGTGGAAGCATAGTGGCTATATATCCTCCAGGAATTCCGATTTGTGTACCTGGGGAAGAGATAGGTTCTGCTCAGATGATTCTGATAAAGGATGCAATGGCAGCAGGCTTGACAGTCACAGGATTGGTAGAGGATAAATACCTGGAAGTTGTCAATTAATAATGGCTATATTATACTTGAAATACTAATAAAACTAGGAGATCTCATGGGAAAAATATTTTGCATAATCGGCAAAAGTTCGACGGGAAAAGATACAATATATAAAAAGATTTTGGATAGAGATGATTTACATTTAAAACAGATAGTATCCTATACTACAAGACCAATTCGCGCAGGGGAAGTGGATGGAATCGAATATCATTTCTGCACACAGGAGGAGAAGGAAAATCTCAGAAGTGCGGGAAAGGTTATTGAGATTCGCAGTTATGATACTATACATGGTCAGTGGGATTACTTCACTGTGGATGATGACCAGGTGGATTTAACAGAGAACAACTACCTGATTATAGGGACTTTGGAATCATTTATGAAAATTAAGGAGTACTATGGTGAAGAAGTAGTTATTCCTATTTATATTGAGGTTGAGGATGGAGTGAGACTCAGCAGAGCTCTGAATCGTGAAATGAAGCAAAGTCATCCTAAGTATGAGGAAATGTGCAGAAGATTTCTGGCGGATGCCAAGGACTTCTCGGAGGAAAATCTCCAGAAAGCACACATAGACAAAGTGTTTGAAAACAAATATTTGGACGATATAGAAGATGAGATAGCAGAGTACATCAAATCACAGATGTAGAAAGTGTGACATATGGATATTAAGGTAAATAATGTAAATCCGGTGAATCAGGTTCCAGATACTGCCAAGACACCGGAAAGTGGAGAAAATTTCAAATTTACTTTGACCAGTGCCATAGAGGATGCTGAGCTTCAGCAGAAGTTAGATGGTATGCTTACGGATATTACCAAGCAGGGGGAGCTTATTGCCCGACATATGGATATTCGTGACATGAAGAAGTACAGAGGCCTCATTAAGGATTTCTTAAATGAGGTGGTAAACCGCTCTCACAAATTTTCCAGAGAGAACTTCCTGGATCGAAGAGGTCGCCATAGAGTTTATGGTATTGTGAAGTTGGTGGATGAGAATTTGGACAAGCTGGCAGAGGCTTTGGTGGCAGATGAGATTGATCACATAGAGATTCTCAGTCGAATAGATGAAATTAGAGGACTTCTGCTGGATATAACAACCTAAGGAGCAATATGAGTTTTTCAGATATACAAGGACAGACAGATATAAAGGCACATTTGCAAAGTGCCATAAAACATAATAAGTTTTCACATGCATATATAATCAGCGGGGAAAAGGATTCCGGTAAAATGATGTTGGCGGAAGCATTTGCCCAGACAATTTTATGCGAGGAAGGCGGAGATGATGCCTGCGGACAATGTCAATCCTGCCATCAGGCCACAGGCCATAACCATCCGGATATACATTATGTAATGCATGAGAAGCCTAATTCAATTGGTATTGATGATATTCGTACACAGCTTAATAATGATATTGTAATAAAGCCATATAGTTCTAAATATAAAATCTATATTGTGGATGAGGCGGAGAAAATGACGGAGCAGGCTCAGAATGCTTTGCTTAAAACTATCGAGGAGCCGCCGGAGTATGGAGTGATATTCTTGCTTACCACTTCTGCAACAACATTTCTCCCAACCATATTATCAAGATGTGTTCTCCTGGATTTAAAACCAGTTAATCAAGAGATTATAAAGAGAGAGTTGATGCATAAGCACGGCATGCCGGATTACCAGGCGGAGGTCTGTGCCGCATTTTCACAGGGTAATTTTGGCAAAGCGATTAAGCTGGCTGAATCACAGGAATTTAATGAGCTGAAAAATACTATGGTGGATTTCGTAAAGAGGGCAGCTTCACAAGGTGCCTATGAGATAAATGAAATTGCTACAGATATTGTGAAATCCGAGACGGTTAATATACAAGATTACTTGGATTTAATGACAATATGGTTCAAAGATGTGTTATTATATAAATCGACTGGCGATAATAAGTTGGTCACTTATCAAGATGAGATAATGATTATAAAACGACAATCAGCAGAGGTGAGTTTTGAAGGTCTGGAAAATATTTTCAAGGCTATCGATACTTGTCGAAAGAGATTAAATGCAAATGTAAATAATAATCTTACAGTGGAACTGTTGCTGATGGAAGTTAAGGAGAATATGATATGACAAAAATCGTAGGCGTGCGTTTTCGTGGTGCAGGTAAAGTATATTATTTTGGACCGCAGGATTTCCAGCTTAAGTTAAATGATCAGGTAATTGTAGATACTGCCAGAGGACTTGAGATTGGAACAGTTGCCATGGTTCCAAGGGAAGTGGAAGATGAAGAAATTACTCAGCCTCTCAAGGATATTAAGAGAGTGGCTACTGAGGAAGATAAAGAGAAGGCCATTATAAACAGACAGAAGGAGAAGGAC
>JAEEGF010334939.1_pt1 | contig 12362 bp, 11 predicted proteins | sample 9134171 | NCBI WGS metagenome assembly JAEEGF01 (sample SAMN16246542, study PRJNA631951) | gut metagenome | biome: gut microbiome; feature: rumen; material: AP-attached | host: Bos | place: Iran: Karaj | collected 2018-10 | reverse complement strand
ACGCGGTCTATTCCGTCATATCCCCCGAAGGGTGCGCGGGCATCCTATGGCGCGACGGCGCGAAGGCGCCGGAAGCGGCGGAGGCGCTAAAGATCACGGCGGCGGACCTCAAGCGCCTCGGCGCGGTGGACGAGATCGTTCCCGAGCCCGCGGGCGGCGCGCAGACCAACCACAAGGCGGCGGCGCTCGCGGTGAAGAAGGCGGTCGTCGCGGCGCTGAAGGAGCTCGCGAAGGTGCCTGTGGACAAGCTGGTGGACGCGCGCTACGCGAAGTTCCGCGCAATGGGCAATTTCTACAAGTGACATCGGAATACTCCGACCGATGCTGGATGTCCAGAACATCTCGTTCTCATGGGGCAAGACCTCCCTGTTCGACGACGTGACGTTTTCCGTGGCGCCGGGCGAGGTCGCTGCGCTCGTGGGCGCGAACGGCGTCGGGAAGACGACGCTGATGAAGATTCTTGCGGGCGTCATTCTGCCGTCGTCAGGCACCGTGCTGGTGGACGGGCAGGACGCGTTCAGGAACTCCATGCGCTACCACCGCATGATGGGATACCTGCCCGAGAACGCGCCGGCGGAGCCGGACATGTCCGTGAAGTCCTATCTCACCTACCGCGCCCACCTGAAGGGGGAGATGGCGAAGAAGATCCGCCACCGCGTGCAGGAGGCTCTTTCCCTGTGCGGGCTTCGCGACCGGGCGGATGCGCGCATCGGGAGCCTTTCCCAGGGACTTCGCAAGCGGGTCGCGCTGGCCGACGCGCTGCTGCTGAGGCCGCGCATCCTCCTGCTTGACGACCTGCTCGCGGGCCTCGACGCCGTCACGCGCGCCTCGATAGGACGCATCCTTGCCGCCGTCGCCACGTTCGCCGCCGTCATCGTGTCTGGCCACGAGCTGGACGAGTTGGAGGCGCACGCGGGCAAGTTCCTGGTCCTGAAGCACGGAAGGATGCTGGGCGCAAAGACCGCTGCCGGGGTGAAGGCGCTTCTTCTGCCAGCGGCGAAGCGCGAAGGGCAGGGGGCGACATGAGGACGATTCGCGTCACGTTCGTCCGGACGTTCTCCCGGCTGTGGGTCTCGTGGACGGCGCTCGCCGGGACGGTCGCCTTCCTGGCGCTCTCCGGGATGGGCTTCGTGCGCGCGCTCATGCGCGGCGACGGCGGTTCCGTGCCCGTGGCGGCGCTGTGGGCCTTGTCGGCGGTCCCGTTCCTGCCTGTCATGGCGGCGCTGGTGACGATGCGCCTCGTGGCGGACGAGCGGGCGGACGGGCGGCTGGAGCTTATGCTCGCCACGCCGGTCCGCGAGAGGGACGTTGTCGTGGGCAAGTTCCTTGGCGCCTTGGCGCTTTCGGCCGTAGCGCTTGCGGTCTACCTGCTCATGCCGCTTCTCGTGCTGCCTTCATGCGCGCCCGCGCTGTCGGGGAAGATGTCTACGGCCGCGTTCCTGCCTGCGTTCTGCGCGCTGATGCTGCAGTCCGCCGCCTGGTGCGCGCTCGGGCTGTGCGCGAGCGCTTGCACCCGCCACGCTGCCGTCGCTGCCGTAGCCACTCTGGCGCTTGTGCTGGCTCTCCCGAACGCGGTGTTCATGGCTGGCGTCGCCTGGTTCCCGGTCCTGCGCGCACGCTTCGCGGAGATGCCGCTCGACGCGCACATCATCGACCTTTCAACGGGCCTTTTCAGCACGGCGACCGTCGTTTTCTACGTCGTGCTCTCGTGCCTCGGCCTGTTCGTGGCCTCGAAGGTCGTGGCGGCGGCGCGGATACGTGGGCGGGCTGCCCGGCTGTACCGCTTCTCCACGGTGAGCGTGATCGTTCTTGCGGCGATGTTCTCCTGCGGCGTCATCGCGGTGGCGGTGCGGCTCGACGTGCCGTTCGAGATGTCGTTCTTCTCGGCGGATTCGGAGACGTCCGCACGCACGCGCCAGATCCTCGCGGAGACGCAGGGGGAAGTGGACGTCACCTGTTTCCTGGCGGCGAAGTCTCCAGAGAGCAGGGCAGTCTCCAGGCTCGTCCGCGGGCTTGCGGCGACGGCGCGCATGGTTGGCGGCGCGAGGCTCGATGTGGAGTGGGTGGATCCACGCTGGGACGTGGGAAGGGCCGCGAGCCTCGTGAGGGCGGGCATGCCCGAAGGGTCGATCGTGTTCAGGAAGGGCCGCCGCCGCCAGAGGGTCTCGGTGGCGGACCTGTTCTCATCGACCAACGGAAGCGTCCGCGTGACGGAGCGGAGCGTGTTCGTTGGCGAGGAGGCGTGCGCCGGCGCCCTGCAGAAGCTGGCGCAGCCGACGGCGCACGAGACGATATACTGGACAGTGGGGCACGGCGAGACGTCGCCCGACTCGTACGACTCCGTGACCGGCATGAGCGACATGGCGCGCGACCTGAAAAGGGACGGGTATCGCCTGAAGACGCTGGACGTCGCCGAGTCGCCGGCGATCCCGACGGACTGCGCCGTGCTGGTGGTGGCCGCCGCGCGGGAGCCGTTCTCGCGCCTGGAGCAGAAGCGTCTCCAGGGCTATCTCGAAGCGGGCGGGCGCATGCTGGTGCTGGCCGTGGGCATTCCCAACGCGGGCGTCGACGGGCTGCTTGCGGACTGGGGGGTGAAGATGCTGCCGTTCACCGTGGTGTCGGCGCGCACGCTCTCAGGCGCGGACGTGGTGGTGACCGATTTCGCCGAGCATCGGATCACGACCCCGCTGAAGGGCGGCACCATGATCTTCGAGGGAGCGGCGCCGCTTGTGCCGACGGAGGGGCGCGATCCGGCCGGCTTCACGGCGCTCGCGAAGACGGACGAGTCCGCCTGGGGCGAGACAGACGTCTCCGTGCGCCCTTGGACGCTGGATTCGGCAACGGAGCCGCGCGGCCCGCTTGCGCTGGCCGTTGCGCTGGAGCGCGGAGGCAGCGAAGCCCCAGACCTCGCGCTTCGCCCCACGCGCATCGTCGTGATCGGCGACGGCACGTTCGTCTCGAACGGCTCCCTCGCCATGCGCGGGAACGCCAACCGCGATTTCTTCCTCAACTCCGTGGCATGGCTGGCGGGCCTCGACACCCTCGGCGCCGCGCGCACGCCCGGCAACGTGGTGGTGACCGGGCTCGACCGCGACGGCTGGCTGAAGTTCGGCGCGTGGTCCGGGGTGCTTATCCTCCTGTTCGCCGCTATTGTGAAGCTGACCGCGATCCGCCGCCGCTGAGCCGAATGGATTTGGTATAATCTTCGCATGAGCGCAACCATAATAGACGGAAAGAAGCTGGCGGCGGCGACGCGCGCCGAGATTGCGGCAGGCGTGGCGGCACTGAAGGCCGAGAAGGGCGTCACGCCCGGCCTCGCCGTGATTCTCGTGGGCGACAACCCGGCCAGCGTGAGCTACGTGACGGCGAAGGAGAAGGCGTCGCGCGAGGCGGGGATGCATTCGGTGGAGATACGCCTGCCTGCCGACGCCACGGAGGAGGAGGTCCTCGCGCGCGTGCGCGCGCTCAATGATGATCCTGCCATCCACGGCATCCTCGTGCAGCTGCCTCTCCCGAAGGGGATATCCGAGAAGAAGGTGATCTACGCCATCGCGCCGGAGAAGGACGTGGACGGCTTCACGCCGGTCAACGTGGGCAAGATGCTCATCGGCGACGAATGCTTTCTGCCATGCACGCCGCACGGCATAATAAAGCTGATCGAGACGGCGGGCATGGACGTCTCCGGCAAACATGCCGTAGTGATAGGCCGCTCCAACATCGTTGGCAAGCCCGTGGCCGCGCTCCTCGCGCGGAAGGGGCCGAGCGCGAACGCCACGGTGACGCTATGCCACACGGGCACTCCCGACGTCGCCGCCTACACGCGGACCGCCGACGTGGTGGTGGTCGCGGCCGGACGGCCGAACACGCTCACGGGCGACATGCTCAAGCCGGGCGCGGTCGTGATCGACGTGGGCGTGAACCGCGTGCCCGACGCGACGAAGCCAAGGGGCTACCGCCTGTGCGGCGATGCGGATTTCGACTCTTGCGCGGCGGTGGCGTCGGCGATCACGCCGGTCCCCGGCGGCGTAGGGCCTATGACGATAACGATGCTCCTCTGGAACACTCTTCAGGCCGCCAGAAATTCCGTCCGCGCCTGATGGTGGCATTTTCGGGTACAATCAAGGAAGGATGCAGAAGATGACACGCCGTTCGTTTATCTCAGTCGGTTCGCTGGCCCTGGCGGCCAGCTGCGGCGCCACCGCCGCCAAGGGGTCCGTGGCCGGGATGGCCCGAAGGAAGGTCCGCTTCCGCCTGGGCATGGCAGGCTACACCTACAACAAGTTCAAGATCGACGAGACGCTCGAGGCGCTGGAGCGGTTCGGGGTGCACGACCTGTGCGTGAAGGACTTCCACCTGCCGCTGACGTCGACGCCCGCGGAGATCGAGGCGTTCCGCAAGAAGTGCGCCGACCATGGCGTGACGCCGTACGGCGTAGGGCCGATCAACATGCAGACGGAGGACGAGGCGAAGCGCGCGTTCGACTACGCGGCGGCGCTGGGCGTGCCGACCGTCGTGGGCGTGCCGTGGAAGCCGGCGCCCGACGGCAGCACGGGCTGGAAGAAGCGCCACCAGTCGCCGGAGCTGTGCGCGAAGGTGGCGGAGCTCTGCGCGCGCTACGACCTGAAGTTCGCGATCCACAACCACGGCCGCAACCCGGCGACCGGCGTGCCGACGCTCTTCGGCGCGCCGGTGGACGTCTGGGAGGTGGTGAAGGACCTCGACAGGCGGATGGGCCTCTGCATGGACATCGCCTACACCTTCGCGGACGGGTTCGACCCGGCCGCCGAGATCCGCAAGTACGCCGCCCGCCTCTTCGACTGCCACTTCCGCAACATCTCCGACCCGAAGAACGGCAGCTCGGGGACGAACTCGGCGGATGGCGCGATCGACTACTTCAGCGTCGTGAAGGCGCTTGCCGATGTGGGCTATGCGGGCGCATGCGGCATCGAGCTCGCCAACGCCTTCCCGAAGAACCCGGAGTGGATTCCGGCATCTGTCGGGTATTTCCGCGGGCTGATGGACGCGCTGGATCGCGGCTGAGGCGTCGGGCAGGGACGAAATTCCGGCAAAAATAAAATTTCAAAAAAATCACGTCGTGTTTGAATCCGACGTATAGAAGTGCTATACTTCAAAATGTCTTCTCATGCACTAGGTGTGCCTTTTGCAGGAGGGAGCAATGGAGATAACAGTATCGAGCATAGTCCAAGGCGGCTTCTCGGAGCTACGTGAAGGCGTGCCCGAAGAGGCAAGGAGGCGTTCGCATGGCTGACAGCCAGAGCGACACCGAGGCGTACCTCGCGCGCATCCGCAAGACGATTGCGGATTCCGAGAGGCTTGTGGAGGCGGCGCGGCTGCGCATCGCCGAGACGGACCGCATGCTCGAGAAGCAGGGCCTTACGCGCGAGCAGGTGATGAACTTCAGGTTCTCGCCGGAGCAGCGCGAGGCGGTGAACCGCGAGCTCGTGAGGCGTGGGCTGGATCCGATCGAGGCGTGGGACGAGGAAGTCGAGGTTCCGAACGCGGAAGGCCTGGATGCAGGCGGGCGGGACGTTCGGCTGCCCGATGTTGAGTTCTCGTCGTCGCCCGACGGCGAGCTGGCGGAGAGGCAGAGAAAGTTCGGGATGATGATGAAACCTTTTCAGCTTTGAGGTGTAGTCAAGGCAAACGAACAAGAGGACAAGCGCAATGGCTACAGAAATACAGTTTGGCCCGTCATTGAACGCGGCGGTCGCGACGCAGGGGACTGTGCAGGAGGAGGGCAATCCCTTCGTCCAGCAGCAGAAGCAGCCGGCGCCGATCCTTGGCGGCGAGAACGTCATGGTGACGTCCGGGGCAGTGTCGGACCTGGAGAAGCTGGTTGCCCGCCTCAAGAGCGAGGACGACGAGACGCGCACCAGCCTGACCAAGATGCGGCTGTCGGCAGTGGGCGCCGCGCTCGACGCGGCCAACGTGCGGCTGACGGCGGAACAGGCGGCGGCGCTCGACGACATGGTGCTGGCGGAGTCGGAGCGGACGGCCCTGAAGGCGGAGCTTGCGCAGATCTACGAAAGGTACGGAATCACGGACGACGCATCGGCGAAGGCCATCATGGACGCGAAGATCAAGTCGCTGGAGCAGGCGATCGAGCGCGCGGTCCAGGAGGGCAAGGACCACAACGAGGCGGTGGAGAAGGAGAAGAAGCGTCTCGAGGAGGAACTCGCCAAGGCGCAGGCCGCCGCCGCGCGGATACCGGTCGTCCAGTCCGGCATCGCCGGGGCGACCGCGAAGATCACGGAAGACATCAAGATCCTCGGTCCGGGGAAGCTCAACGAGATCGCGGTCGCGCTGGAGAAGGTGGCCGAGGGCGCCGAGGCGCCGGACGAGCGGACGAGCGAGGCCGAGCGGAAGAAGGAGGAGGAGAAGGAGATCGCCTTCGATCCGCTAAAAGCCATCCGCGAGGCGCTCGACAAGATCGACGAGGCGATCCTGCAGACGATCGAGGAGAACACGACCATAAACGCTTAAGGCAACGAATCCAACAGAAAGGCACAAACCATGGCAACGATGACACAGGCGCAGATCGAAGAGGCAGCCAAGAAGTTCATGAACGGCTCTACGATCAAGGAGCTGAAGGGCATCTCCAACAACGAGATGGAGGCCGTATACTCGCTCGCCTTCAACTACTACCGCTCCGGAAAGTTCGACGAGGCCGAGAAGCTGTTCGACTTCCTCGCGCTCTTCGACCACCTGAATGCGAAGTTCTGGATGGGCGTTGGCGCGGTGCGACAGGTGAAGAAGAACTTCACGGGCGCGATTCAGGCGTACGCCTACGCCTCGTTCCTCAACCTCCACAACCCGAAGCCGCAGTTCCACGCGGCGGAGTGCTTCCTGGCGCTGGGCGACAAGCGCAACGCTGCCAGTTCGCTGGAGGCGCTCGACATGTACTGCCCGAAGGACACGGAGCTGGGCCGCGAGTACCGCGCCAAAGCGGCGGAGCTGCGCAAGCTCGTCGGCGAGGAGGCGTTCGCCGAGCTCGCGAAGGAAGACGAGAAAGGCGAAGAAAAGGCGTAACCTTGGCGGCGGTTGGCGTGTAGACAGGGCGAAGAACGTCTAACACCAGTCCGACTTCCAGCAGGAGAAAAGCAATGTCAGGAGAAATATCAAACGTCTCGAACTCGCCAGCGAACATCATGAACGAGGCCACGATCTTCATGAAGGCCGCCGGCATGTCGGACAAGAGCATCCAGATCGTCCAGTCCGCGACGATACTCCTTTCGCAAAACAGCGTCAACGTCGTGGGCTCGCAGAACGGCACCGACCTGCCCGGCGAGGTTGGGGGCGCGACGGGCATCCCCGCGCTCGACGACCCGGCGGACCTCAAGCAGCTGGAGGAGGATCTCGAGAAGCTAATTGCCTTTCTCCAGCTCGACGAGGACGAGCGCCAGGCCGCGCTGGCCAAGGCGCGCATCGAGACCCAGAAGGACTCGATGAGCGCCGAGCATGCCGAGCGGCAGGAGAAGATCGACGAGTCGATCCAGAAGATGAACGAGGCCGCTGCGGCGAAACTCGTCACCCGCATCTTCGGCTGGCTCGCGGCGGCCATCGCCGTGGCGGCGGCGATCGTGACGACAATCGTGACGGGCGGCGCGGCTGCGGCCTTCGCGATCGCCGGCGCGGTGGTGGCCGTCAGCGCTCTCATCGCGAGCGAGTCGGGGCTGACGGACAAGGTGATCAGTGCGATCACGGATTCGCTCATGGAGAACAATCCGGACATGAAGCGAAGCAACGCCCAGCTCATCGCGTCGCTCATAATCAACCTGTCCATCATGGCTCTTTCACTTGGCTGCAGCATCGGCGGCATGGCCGCCGGGTTCGCGCAGATGGGGAAGGCGGTGGCCGACACGGTCAGCACGGTCGCAAAGGTCATACAGACCGGCGTCTCCATCGGCGGCACGGCGGTCGGACTCGGCTCGTTCGCGGCCGGAGTCGGGGCCACGGCCACGGGCTACCAATCGGAACTGACCAAGGCCGATCTCACGGAGCTCGAGAAGATCATGGCAGAGCTCCAGCGGCGGCTGGACGAGAGCGAGGAGGAGCTCAACGCGATCCTCCAGGCCATCCAGAACGCCCTCGGGCAGATCGCGGAGATACTCGCCTCCGCTACGGACACGCAATTGGAAATCGCCAGCCAGATGGGGAACATGGCGTAGGAAGAAGAAGAAAGGAAGCAGACAATGTCGGTTGGACCTGTAACAAACAATGGGGTCACCTGGGACGTGATCTTCAACCAGCTGAACGGCCTGGGTCAGACAGACGCCGTGGAGCAGCTCTCGGACACGAACCGGTCGGTGACGTTCACGACGAACGTGAACGGTACCCCGACCCAGCTGACGGTGAAGATACCGGACGACCTCGTTCTTCCTTCGGAGGTGGATCCAGAAGAGATGGACACGCTGATCGACAAGCTCGCCACGGCCAACGAACTCACGGCGGACCAGAAGGATGCACTCAAGTCCGAGGTCACGAGGATCTATTCCGAGGCCGCGAAGGCCCTCAGTTCGGTCAGACTGTCGGCTTCGGTCTCGCCGGGCCGGGTGATGTTCGACCTGTACCAGCTGATGGCGCTTCTCGTGGAGGTGGGTCAGACCCAGCGCAATGCGGCGCGCGACCTGCGCAACACGCAGAACCAGCAGATACAGAACTCCATACAGGCGCAGGCGGACGCGCAGCGCAACGCGGCGATCGTGGGCCTGGCGGTGGGCGTGACGTGCGGCGTCATCACGGCGGCCATATCGATGGGGATGCTCATGGGGCAGGGAGCGGCGTACAAGACGCAGGTCAACGCCGCGCGGGCGTCTGGCATGGACGCGGCGCAGAACAAGGTGAACCTGCTGCAGGAAGCGGACACGCCCGAGCACGCCCAGGCGCATCTGGACAAGATCATGGGGTCGAAGGACATGCCGACCGGAAAGGCCCTGGAGGAATTCAAGGCCAAGATCGACGGGGCCGATAGCGTGGTCAAGGCGAAGAATGGCCTTGATGCCTCGAAGGCAGCCCAGGAGCTGGACGTGGCGAAGGAGAAGTCCGCAACGGCGGATGCCAAGGTGGCAGAGGCGGAGAAGGCTGTGGAGTCTGCGGATGGCAAGGTCAAAGAAGCCAAGGCGGCGTTCGACAGCGCGAAGGCAGATCTGGACAAGTATGTGAAAGAGCACGGAGGCATAACGCTCAAGGAAAACGAAACGCCCAGCGAGGCGCTTGCCCGTTACGAGGATCATATCAATAAAACCGACGTCGGCAAAGCCTCTCTGCGCGATGAGGTTCTTACCGCGAAGCTCAAAAACGCGGCCAAGGCGGAAGACGGCCTGAAGACCGCCCAGGCGGAGCAGGCCGCCCAAGTGAAAGCGTTGGGCGAGGCAAAGGTTGCCCAACAGACGGCGGCGGCAGACTTGAAGGCGGCGCAGACGAAAGCGGAAACGACGGCGAAGGCGGCGGGTCTGGAAGAAGGCCAGAAGCCAAAGGATCTCGAGACGGCGCAACGGGAATACGATGCAGCCCGGATGCAGGAGGTGGACAGGGTCTTGGGCGGGAAGGATCTGGAAGGCATCAAGTCCAAGATCGACGGATCGGAAAGCGTAGTCGAGGCGAAGCGGAACTTTGAGGCCGCGAAGGCGGCCAAGGAGCTGGATGCGGCGAAGGCGAAGTCCGAAACGGCGGATGCCAAGTTGGCGGATACGCAGAAGGCCTTGGATTCCGCGAAGGATGAGTACCTTAGCGCGTGCGGCGAGAACGTGTCCGCTTCAGAGGATCTGAAGACATACGCGCTCGAGCATGGCATACCCGAAGAGAGGCTTGCGGGAACGCCTCGCGAGGCGCTTGCCCGGTATGAGAGCTATATCGAGAACTCCAAGGTCGGCGATGCCGCTATCCCGCGCGACGAGACGCTTGTCGCGAAGTTCAACAAGGCGATCGAGGCGCAGGACCGCGTGGAAACCGCCTCGGCAGAAGTGGAGACGCAAACGCTGGCGCTGGACGAGGCAAAAGTCGCCCAGCAGACGGCCGCGGCAGACTTGAAGGCGGCGCAGACGAAAGCGGAAACGACGGCGAAGGCGGCTGGCCTGAAAGAAAACGAACCCCCCAAGGACTTCGAGACGGCGCGCAAGGAATACCGTGCCGCCCTCGAGAACGAGGCGGAATCGTATGCCGATAGCTACGAGCGCGCCGTCGCCACTGGCGCGCCGAAGTCGGAGATCGCCCAGGCCCGGAAAGAGATGGTCATGGCCCGGGCATACGTGAACAACGAGCTCATGAGGACCCCCGGCCTGAGGACGACCCCGACAGAATACAAGGCGGCAATGGTGGAGGCCAAGGGCGTAGCCAGGGCGGCGAGCGATAGCCTCAATGCCAACCTCGACTATCGGGGAGCCTTGCACCGCATCGAGACGCTCTCCGGACTCAATGCCATCAACACGGCGATCGGCAACGTGCTCCAGAGCATGACGCAGAGCATCTCCGGCGCGATCAACTCCGAGGCGACGCGCATGGGCGCCGAGCAGCAGAAGGAGCAGGAGCAGCTCGACCAGACGAAGGACCTGTTCCAGCAGGCGCAGTCGCTCATCGACTCCGTCATCCAGCTGATGCAGGCGGTTCGCCAGGCCGAGACGCAGTCGATGCGGGACGCGATACAGGCTTAGGGGTAGGTTAAAAGGTTGAAAGGTTAAAAGGTTAAAGGGTTAAAGGGTTAAAGGGTTGAAAGGTTGAAAGGTTAAAAAGTTAAATGCGAGGATGGAAGGAGGTCGGATGGCTAACTTGATAGTGTCGGACAAGATAGATGGATGCAGCGTCTACGGCGTGCAGCAGGTGCAGTACGACGTGGACGGCGTGTCAGGCAAGGACTTCGCGGCGGCGCTGACCGCGGCCGCCTTTCGCCAGTCTGCCGCCATCGAGCATGCGGCGTCGGGCTTCGCGGACGTGGTCCGTCGGCGCCAGCAGAAGCTTGACGAGCTCGGCACGGTGCTGGCCGTCCTCGCCAAGGCCATCGCCTCGCTGACGCACGACAATCCGCAGGGCAGCGACAAGAGCACGACGGACAGCGCGCTGACGGAAGCGTCCTACACGGTCGCGAGGTATGGTCTCACCATGACTGTGACGGACGACAGCCGGATCACGCGCGAGAACGCCATGAAGGCGCAGAACAACATCCAGTACGCGCTCGACATCGAGGACAACGACCTGCAGCAAGACACGGTCTCGCTCCAGAGCATGCTCAGCAAGCGCGACAACGCCTTCTCGACCGCTGCGAAGATCGTGAAGAAGGCGATGGACGCCTCTGGGGCGACGATCGGGAACATCGGGTAGATGAAAGGTGAATGGTGAAAGGTGAATGGTGAAAGGTGAATGGTGAAAGGTGAAAGTCGAAAGACGAAAGGAGAAAAGAGATGGCGGATACAATTGAGAGCAATGGCGTGACGCTGAGCCAGAATTGGGGCAGCATCTCGTTCAACGACTATTTGCTGAACGGCAACCGAGTGGACTTCCAGGACCTGATGGTGGCGATCGCCGAGAAGCGCGCCGTGACGGTGGAAGGGGAGGTCCAGCCCATGTCCGTGCGCATGCGCGCGCGCAACTCGGACCTCGACCTGCTCGGCAACTGCCTTGCGGAGCTGACTGCCGCGCAGGCGACGCTCGACGGCGAAGCCAAAGGGACCGATCCGTCCAAGTACATCTTTTCCATCTCCGTCAAGAACCGCGTGAGGTTGCTGACCGGGGGTGCAAGGACGCTTTCCGACAACGCGACCAAGCAGGACCTGGAGTACTTCATCCAGCTGGTGAAGAGCAAGATCGACAGCCTCAACAACGCCTCGCAGACAGACATGAGCCGCCTGCAGTCGCTTGTCGACCGCCGAGACGAATCGTATTCCACGGCGACGAACATGATGACGGCGATCAGCGACACGCGGAGCAACCTCATCAGGAACCTGTGAGTGGGATGAGAGGAAGGAGACGGCATGATCCAGGCAACGCAGATAGCGACGAACAGGTACGCGCCGGCCGGCGCCGGCGCGATACGGCTGTACGGCAACGACCTCGCGCAGGGGTTGACGCTCACCCAGCTGGTCCAGCAGGTCTGCCTGCGCGCGGCGGCGGCGCAGGAGGCGCAGAGCGTCATCAAGATGAACATGATGGCGGCCGGTTCGCAGAAGCTGGACGAGGCCGCCGACTGGCTGGAGAAGATCATCGCCGGCACTGCCGACTGGGCCAAGGCGAAGGAGTTTCTCGTCGACACGATGAAGATTTCCGAGAACAGCCTCCCTCCCTCGCTGCGGGACGAGAAGAACAGGCTGTACTATCCCTATCAGATACAGGCCGCCAAGGCGCTGCAGGAC
>JAEEGF010980121.1_pt1 | contig 12364 bp, 4 predicted proteins | sample 9134171 | NCBI WGS metagenome assembly JAEEGF01 (sample SAMN16246542, study PRJNA631951) | gut metagenome | biome: gut microbiome; feature: rumen; material: AP-attached | host: Bos | place: Iran: Karaj | collected 2018-10 | reverse complement strand
AACCCTGATTTCAAGTACTTCCATTTCGACGGGCAGACGACCGTCCTACCCGACTACGTCGAAATGCGCCCTGAAAACAAAAAACGCCTCCAGAAGCTCATCAAAGACGGCCGCATTCTCATCGGCCCATGGTTCACCATGCCCGATCTGTTCTGCCCCGGAGCCGAGGCTCTCGTTCGCAACTTGCTGACTGGCAAAAGGATAGCAAATGAATGGGGTGTCGAGCCCATGTGCGTTGCCTACACATGCGACATGTTCGGCCATCCATCGCAGATGCCGCAGATATATAAAGGTTTCAACCTCCCCTACTGCGTGCTCGGTCGCGGAACCAACGAATTCGACACGCCTGCCTTCTTCAATTGGCGCGCTCCCGACGGAACGGATGTCTTTACCTTTAAATTACAGGACAAGATCGGATACGGCGCATTCACCGGAGCCCGCCGCATTTTCGAAACCGGCGAAGGCGATATTGAAAAGGCCCGCGCGGCGTTGAAGGAATACATCGAACATGAAATCAACCGCACGAACGGTGACGTCCTCTGCCTCATCGACGCCATCGACCACATGCATCCCGCCGCCGACGCGCCGAAATACGTGAAGGAAGCGGAAGCCGCATGGCCAGGCCTCCATGTCGAACATTCCACGCTGCCCGCCTTCTTTAAGGAAGCGGAAGCGTCCGCCCATGACGTGCCCGTCCGCCAACGCGAACTCCGCGATCCGGCCCGCTACCGCCACGGCTATCTCTGGCTCATTCCGAACTGCGTCTCATCCCGCGCCCGCATGAAGCAGGCCAACGACGAATCGCAGGCCTTCCTCGAACTGCAGGCAGAACCGCTCCTCGCCATCGCCTACGACAAAGGCCTCGAGCCCGCACCCAAAATGATGCTCAACATCGCATGGCAGACATTGCTGACCAACCACGCCCACGATTCCATCTGCGGTTGCTCCATCGATCAAGTCCACCGCGACATGATGTATCGCTTCGATCAAGTCCGCCAGCTCGCCAAGCAGCTTCGCAACCAGTCTTTCGGCGATCTCACCGCCCTTTGCAAAGATTTGGCGAAGGAACCGAACGAATTCACCGTCACCGTCGCCAACACGTTGCCGCAGAGCCGCAAGGCTCCCGTCATCGTCACCATCGACTTCCCCCACGATTGGCCCAACAAATATCACGACGCTTTCCGTTCACAAGCCTATAACGCCTTCCTGCTGGAAGACTGCGATGGCAAACCGCTTGAATACCAGATACTTGACATCCAGCCCGAATTCGGCGAACGCTCACAGTATCTCGCCCTCGGCTGGAGCGAAAATGCGCAAGGCGGCCAACGCTATACGGTCGCCGTCGATATCGATCTGCCCGCCCTCGGTTTCAATTCCTTCCTTGTGAAGCCCGCCCCGATGCTCCACCGTCCCGTTGGTTCGCTCCGCACGGCCCCCAACGCCGCCGCGAACGAATTCCTCAAAGTGACCGTCGAATCCAACGGCACGCTCACGTTGATCGACAAAACAACAGGCAATGTCTATCATGACCTGCTGACCTTCGAAGACCGCTCCGAAATCGGCGACGGATGGTTCCACGGCCAGACGATGTCAGACGAAATCGCCCTCTCCACGGGCTCGCCCTGCCAGATTTCCGTCGTCCACGACGGCCCACAGTGCGTCACCTTCCGCATCCAGACGAAGATGAATCTCCCGAAGCGCTACAACTGGCATACGGAACATCGTTCGGATGCGCGCGAAGACCTTCTCGTCGTGTCACTTGTGACGTTGCGCAATCATGCGAAGTCCATTGAGGTCGAAACGACGATCCACAACACGATTGAAGACCATCGCTTCCGCGTCCTCTGCCCGTCCGGAGCGAAAAACGCGAAGACGTGGTTCGCCCACCATCCATTTGATTTCACGGAACGCGCCATCGCCATCAATTCAGAAACTCGCGACTGGTCCGAAATGGATTTGGCCGAAAAGCCATTCCTCAACATCCAGGCGGTCGGCGACGGCAAACAGGGCCTCGCTTTCATTTCCGCCGGCGGCATGCATGAAGGCGGTGTCGTCGATGACGAGCTGCGCACGATCCAGACCACGCTCTTCCGCTCTTACCGCCGTACGGTTAATACGCCTGGCGAAAAGGACGGCCTCGAACTCGCGGATCTGACGTTCCGCTACAACCTCCGTCCCTACGCGGGCGAACTGCCAGCAGCAGATCTTTGCCGCGAAATGCTGACGCTCCATGCGCCGCTGACCGTCCGTTTCTCCGGCAAGACAAAATCCGGTTATCCGCGCCTCATAGGCGAACTCTCACCGAAGCAGTCCTTTATGGAAATGTTGGACAACAAGCTCGTCTTCTCCGCCTTCAAACCTGCGGAAGACGGCAAAGGCCAGATTCTCCGCCTATGGAATCCCACAGGCGAAACGCTCTCCGAACGTATCCGCCTCTGGAAGAAACCTGCCTCCATCCGCCCCGTCAAACTCGACGAATCGGCTGATGGCGACGCTATCAAACCCGCCGAAGACGTCATCACCATCACAGCCGGCCCGCATAAAATCGTCGGTGTGAGAATTTTGTAATTATCACAAGTTATTGTAAAGAAACGCCCTAGAATTCTAGAACAATAGAATTCTAGGGCGTTTTCTTTTCACGCAAGTCCTCTTTCACGTCCAATAAACATCACAAAATCTCCATTTCCATAAAATCGTGCTTGCTACCAAAATGCCATATCAGACAGCACAAAAATACCTTTTTCCCATTTTCGTGATATTTATTATTTTATATATCTTCAAATTATTGAATAAAGTAGATATTTTTTAATACCCACTGAATGCACCTATCCAATTGTTGAAAAATTGTAAAAATTCGGTGTTTTTTTCATTGGAAAAATGTAAAAAATCGCCGTTTTTATATTGGAAAATTGTAAAAAATCACATTTTTCACATTGGAAAATTGTAAAAAAACGCTGTTTTTATGTTGGAAAATTGTAAAAGTTCGGCTACATTTAACCTGTTTCACCTATTAGGAGCTAAAAGAAGATGTTATATAGAACAATCGAAGCCGAACTAGAACGCTTCTATGCAAACAAAAGACAGGAAGCACTGTTGATTGATGGGGCGCGCCAAGTCGGCAAGACCACCATCATTCGCGCTTTTGCAAAAAAACACTTCGATCATTTCATTGAAATCAATTTCATCAAGACGCCACAGGCAAACGCCTTGTTTCAGGACTTGCAGGATGAAAACGACTTTCAAGTGCGTCTGTCAGCCTTCATGAAACGTCCCCTCCCGCACAAAAAGACACTCATCTTCTTCGATGAGGTCCAACGGTGTCCCGAAGTTGTCACCTATATCAAATTTCTTGTTGAGGCAGGTCATTACACCTATATATTAAGCGGCTCGCTTCTTGGCATCGAACTGAAAAACCTCCGTTCGGCTCCTGTTGGATATTTACGTGAACTGACCATGTATCCTCTTGATTTTGAAGAATTCTGCCTTGCAAACGGTATCGCTGATAACGTGCTTGAACGCCTGAAAGAATCGTTCATCAAGCAAACTCAAGTAGATGTGATTATTCACACGTCGTTCATGAAACTCTTCCAACTGTATTTGGTCGTTGGCGGTATGCCTGCGGCTGTCCAGGCGTATCTTGATACTCATGATATACAGCAAGTTGTTCGTATTCAGCAATCTATCATAACTGAATACAAGCGGGACATTGCACAGTATGATCTGTCGTTGCAAATGCGTCTCTCGGAAATCCTTGAATTGATTCCAGCCGAGTTGAATAAGAAAAACAAACGTTTTTACGTGGGGGACATGGAAAACGGCGATCGTTTCAACCGAATAAACAACAGCTTCATTTGGCTTAAGGAAGCAGGCGTCGCCCTCCCTTCGCATTCCGTGGAAGAACCTAAGATACCATTGCTTTTATCCAAATCATCCAATCTTTTCAAGCTATTTCTCAATGATGTCGGTCTGCTGGCATCCATGTATATGGACGGCATCCAACTGAAACTTCTATCGGGAGAACTCGAAATCAATTTCGGAGCCATCTATGAGAATTTTGCGGCACAAGAGCTTAAGGCGCATGGCTTTGAGCCATATTACTTCAATTCCAAGAAACAGGGGGAAGTAGATTTCGTAGTGGAATACAACGGCTCTGTCCTGCCATTGGAAATCAAATCAGGCAAAGACTACACAAGACATTCGGCTTTGACCAATCTTCTCGACAATGCCGATTACGCCATTCCAAAGGCATGGGTCATGACCAACAATAATGTCTTTTCTGCAGGCAAAATCACCTATTATCCTATTTACTTCCTCATGTTTCTCCACCACAATCCAATGCCGGAAAAAATGATATACAATCTTGACCTTTCCAATCTGAAAAACTAGTTTTTGGTCTTTGCCGCCTCTTTTTTCTTGTAGCGTTGTCGCGCCTTCTCCATGACATCCTCTGCGCCGTAAAAATTCTTACCACGCGCCGTCATGGCTTCCGAATAGCATTCCAAAAAATATTCCGCCAGACTGAAATCCTTCAGCGCCCAGCTCATGCGGAAGCAGAACTGAACAAGATTTCGACGGACGCCACGCTGCAACAGACAGCCATTCGCAAGCTGCGTCCGGTCGTTGTCGATGAAATGGATGTGTTCGCCGTCCCATAGCAGATTGCCGGGGATGCAATCGCCATGAAGGAAGCCATGGCAATGGAAGTCGCAAAGTCCTGCTGCGACGCTACGTAAAACTTCTTTCCGCCGTTCTGTATCCGTCGTTTCCGAAATAATTTTCATAACGGACGGATATGGCACGCCTCTAGAGATGAAAATCTCCTCCGCTCGCAACCAATGCGTCCGCCGCGCCGCTAAAACCGCTTCTGAGCAATTGACACCAGCTTCCCGCATCGCCACCGTTCCGGCAAGAGCCTTCAGTGCGCGGCCTCCCAAGAAACGCCATTTGAACCACTTCCACAAGCAAAGCAAACAACGGCCGCTCTCCCCGTCATCCAACGTTTTTACGATTTTCACATAAAGTTCCTCTCCGTCCACCATGACGCGGGACACAGTCCGTCCGCAACGATTCACAAGCAACTGGCCTGGATTGTCCACCAGCCATTTGTCCAAATCGTCCGGCCGACCGCGCCATTCACGGCTGACCAGCCCTTTCCATCCATTATGCCTGTATGTATCGAAGCCGTTCACCATAAAACGTTCAACTGAAAATTTGCCAATTGACATAAACATATATACAATATAAACAATACTGACTTTTTTCAAACGAAAACCACAGGAAAGCGTCACCATGAACAAATTGATTGCCTTCACCATGCTGGTCGCAATGGCCCTTTCCGCCGCGCCGCCGCGTCAGCTCATTTTGATTCCCAACGGCAGCATCACCCTCGGCGGAGAATTTCCCGGCGCGAAAGGAAAATCAGAAGTATCTACAGCAAAACCAATTACGGCAAAACTAGAATTTGATCTCACGAAAGGCAACTACGTCGGATTCGTCCAAAGATGCATTTTGGCAGAAGGAACGACGACTTTTTCCTTCCATGCCTGCCCGTCCATTCCGAACACACGCCTCTTCATCCGCACCAGGGACAGCAAAGGGCGGTGGCACATGCGCCGCATACCGCTCTTCAGTTCGCCCGGCCAATGGAAGGAATTCTCCGTGGACCTCTCGAAATTCCAAGATTCATGGGGGCCGGGCGAAGTAAAAATCCACTGGCCTATCACGGAAATCGTCATCGGAATCGAAGTTGATAAAAAACTCGCCGTCGGAACGCTCGAACTCCGTGATTTTAACGTAACCACCACAGCCCCAAAGGATATCATGCCAAGCTTCACCCTTCAAGTCACGCCACAGCGCTTCGGCGCACTCTTCTATCCAGACGAAACGCCCTCCATCAACTACATCATCATCGCCAACGAACTCAACAGCAAACCCACGCTTGACATTACCCACACCGTCAAAAACTGGAAAGGCGATGTCCTTCTAAAAGAAAAAATCACGACAGAGCCCGACAAGTCTGTCGAATTTTCCATGACGGCGGAAAAACTCCGCAACCAGTTCGGTGCCTTCCAGCTGGAAATCGATGCCGTAAATTCCAGCGATCCAACAGACAAGACATCTTTCAGCACATGGTTTGGGCGGATGATCTCAGCGAATCCGAAGCCCTGCCCATGGGTAGGCACAGGCCTTCATAGCGGACATGGCTGGGGCTACGGCGACCTCCGTTTCATCGATATTCTCTCTGCCGCCGGAATCGGCGTCGTACGAGAAGAATTCGGCTGGCGTTCCATCGAGCAGGAAAAGGGCAAATACGTTGTCTCGCAGAATGTTATCAATTTCGTTAATCGCCTCTATGAACGCGGCATACGCCTCAATCACATCTGCGATTACAACAATCCCATCTACGAAAATCCGTTGGATCCAGACGCCTTCGCACGATGGACCGCCTTCATGGCCGAATATTTCAAAGACAAAATCTACACGTATGAAATCTGGAACGAACCCGCGAATTTTTACTTCCAGAAACAATACGGCGGACAACGGTGGGGCGATGCGCCATGGCTCGTTAAATTCGTCGAACTGACACGAAAGGCCAATGATGCCATCCGAAGCGTCCTTCCGGACGCCAACATCGCTGTATGCGCGGAAGATGTTTGGCCAACGCTCCGGCAGATGGTCGAAAACGGCATCGCCGATGAAAAAAACATCATCTCCTTCCATCCCTACTGCCACGGCCAGCCACGTCCCGAACGTGAGATGTTCTTCAAAGACAACGGCAAAGCCATGCGCGATGTCTGTAAAAAACATGGCGGCGCCCATCAGTTCATCATCACGGAAGCAGGCTGGACAACCTATTCAGGCGACATGCAGTATCTCGCCATCGCAGGCGGCTACCCGCGTTCAAGCTACGTCCACCAGGCCCAATACGCCATCCGTATGTTGCTCTCTTCCAAGGCAAACGGCATCCTCTACGCCTGTCAGTACGACTTCCGCAACGACGGCAACAACCGCGGCTATACGGAGCATAATTTCGGCCTCGTCCATGAAGATTTCTCCCCCAAGCCCTCCCTCACCGCCATCGCCACCATGACGCGCATCCTTGAAGATGCTCAATATATGGATGATCTATCCAACCAACCGGAAAACAAGCACTTATATCATTTCAAGGATAAAAACGGGCAGGATGTCGTCGCCGCATACATTGTCGAAGGCGAACAGGCCGTATCGCTGCCTGTCGCCCAAAATATCAAAATCATTGATTTGCAAGGGAATCCTGTTCCTACCGTTATAAAAGACGGGAAACTGGAAGTGACGCTCACGGAAACGCCAATCTATATCTATGGCCTTGATTGCGATGAAGTTGCGAAATGCATCCGACTGGCGGTTGATTTTGACACGTCCATCGTCATCGGCGGCAACAAACCGATATCGGTCAAACCGAATGGCTCCGTCGTGCTCCATCCGATGACGTCACTCAAATTCAGGCTTGATATCCAAAATCTTACGAAAGCCGACATCCACAACGCCACCGTCACGGCGGTCTTCGATCCCGCCCCCGCCAATTTCAAGCCTGTCGTCATTCCATTATTCTCCAAGTTAATTCATTTCAAGGTGTATTATCAGCAAATGTGTGAAATCCCGCTTGACGTTGAAGAATGGCGGCCGTTCATGAACAAGACCATCAACATGACCGTCACGTGCTCAGGCAACGGCTGCACGGAATCCGTGAAAAACACCTTCACGATTCAGCCTCCTATCATATTGCATTGCAGCACGATCGCCATGCATGATGGGATGCCCGCCATTCCTGTGGTCGTCCAAAATAACTTGCCTCATACCGCCATTTTCCCGACGTTTGACGTTGTCTCCAAAGATGTCCAAACGCTTCCTGTTCCAAAGGATGACATCGCCCCTCTCAAACAGAAAATCATTTGGCTACCACTGAAATCCATGCCAAAATCCTCCACCGCAGTCATCTCATTGACGCCAAAATACAAGAATCTTCCGACCGAAACACAAACAATCACGCTCCGTTCGGCCATCATCCCGCAGGCTCCACAACGCATTCCATTCGCCACCGAACCCATCTTCGTCCCATTGCCGGACAAGCAGCCCAAGCCAATCAATCCGAGTGACTTAAATGCGTCTGCCTTCCTGTCAAAATCAGACAAAGGCCTCGTCTTCACCGTCGATGTCCATGACGATAAATTCTTCCAGCCGTTCTCCAATCTCGGCGACGTTTGGCAGGGCGATTCCGTTCAGCTCTCCGTCGCGCCGTTGACAGGACAGCAATCGCTCAGTCTGATGCTCGCACTGCTGGCCGGAAAACCGACGGTGCTCGTCGAAACGCGCCTCAATCCTGACTCCAAACCGGAAGACTTCCCGCTGTCGATTGTCGGTTCGATAAACGGCGATGGCCCGCTTCAATACACGGTCACCATTCCATGGAACGCCCTGACCGGTATCAAAGATGAATGCCGCATCTCCTTGCTAGTCAACGACAATGATGGTAGCGGCCGCAAAGGATGGATTGAATTCCATTCCGGCATTGGTTCATTCAAAGACACATCACTCTTCGGAACTTATTCTTTCTAAATAAGGAGAAAAAACACCATGAAGAAAATGCTTCTGTTATCTCTTGCGCTTTCCGTCTGCGGAATGGCGCAAAACATCACGAAAACCGTCATTTTCGACGCCACGCATGACATCAAAAATTGGAGCAATCAACGAGACGAAGCACGCCTCAATCGTGAATTCCAAAAATCAACCCATGTCATGGAAGGCGACCAATTGATCTGGAATTTCATCCCGAAGGGCGACACAGGCTTCAACGACCTTTTCTACCATACCGCCATCCAACGTCCCTGCACGCAAATCATCGTCGAACTGACAAATCTCGGCGAACCATTCATCATCAGCGCCAAAATGGGAGACGCCAACGGCGCAGAATGGACCATTGATCCTAAACCGCTTCCGACTTGGAAAGACGGCGATCCGCCGCAGATATTGCAATGCGGCTGGACGAACTGGAAGCACGCCTCATGGAGCCAAATCAAGGAAGGGCCACTCGTCTTTCCAATCAAATACTTTACGATCATCGCTTTCGGCATCAAATCAGGCCAAGAATACAAACTCGCCATCAAATCCATCAAAATCGAAGAAGTCTCGGTCAATATGACCATCGAAAATCCGCCTGAAATACCCAAAGAAACAGTCGGTGGGACAAAACTGACGATTCCGTCCTTCACGGCAAAACTTTCCGAACCACTGTTCCCCCTCTTCGCGGAACTCCAGTTTGCAAAAGGTCCCACTGTCTTTTCACGCATCCCATTGTCGTTCAACCTCTTGATGCCATCAACGCAAATCAAGCTCGATCCAGCCGCCCCGCTCGTCCTGCCATGGATTCTGAGAAAAGGCGACTATGAGCTCCGCGTCAACATGGTCGGCAATCTCGCCAACGGCATGCCCAACGTGACCGCCACCACCTCCATGGGCACTGTCAACGTCAGCCAAAAGGAACCCGTCCTCCCGCATACCGTCGCGGAAGTCAAACCATACAACGGCACACCCACGATTTTCATCAACGGTCAGCCCCACAGCGGCATGGCATACGCCGCATACGGCCCCAGCCCGCAAGTCTATCGCGACTTCACATCCGTTGACGTCGATCTGTTCACCATTTGCGCAACTCCAACGGAATCAGGATATAACATCTCCCCAACCGCTTGGAAGTCGCAAGACGAATATGACTTTTCCATCATCGACCAACGCGTCGCCATGATTCTACAGGCCAATCCAAAGGCCTATATCTTCCCGCGGCTCTATCTCCATGCCCCTAAATGGTGGTGCAATCAACACCCGGACGATGTCGTCATTGCCGAAAAGCCTGACGGCACACGCTACGTCTTCCCGCACACATCTGGCCGCCCCGCCCCGTCATGGGCCTCTCAGGCGTGGCGTGAAGACACCATCAAAGGGCTTCGCAAACTCATCGAATACGTGGAAAATTCCCCCTACGCCAATAATTTCATCGGCTATCATCTCGCCTCTGGAACGACGGAAGAATGGATGATGTGGGGCTCCAACGAAAACGCATGGGTCGATTATTCACCCGCCAACATCCGCTACTTCCGCAAGTGGCTCACTGACAAATACAAGACGGATGACGCCCTCCAAAAGGCGTGGAACGACAACAACGTCACGCTCGCAACCGCCGAAATCCCATCCTACAAGCAACGCGCCGATTCCAAGCTCGGCTACATGCACAACCCGCAGACCGAAATGCAGGTCATTGATTTCTATACCTATAATTCATGGCTCGTCGCAGACACCATCACCACATTCGCGACCGCCGTCAAAGACATCTGCAAACATGAAAAGACCGTCGGTGTCTTCTACGGCTATCTCCTCCAGCTCTGCGGTGAACAACGTCAGCAGAATTCCGGCCACAACGCTCTCCGTAAAGTCCTCGAATGTCCGGACATAGATTTCGTCTGCTCACCCACGTCCTATGCCTTCCGCCAGCTCGGCGGCAAGGGAACCTGTCATTTCATGTCGCTCGTCGATTCCGTCAAACTTCATGGGAAACTATGGTTTGATGAAAACGACGTTCGCACATCCCTCTCGCCCGGACAGGTCGGCGGATGGGGCAAGCCGGAGAATGTCGAAGGCGATATCATCCAGCAGGACAAGGAATTAGCATGTGTTCTCACAAACGGCGTCGTTCAGTGGTGGTTCGATGTCGGCGGTAATCGTTACAACACGCCGAAGCTGCTTGCGGCTCTCAAAAACTACTGCCGCGTCGCCAAAATCGCCAATGGTCTTGACCGCTCTTCCGTCACACAAGCCGCCTACATCATCGATGAAGACTCTCTCGCTTATCTCAAGACGGGTGACCGAATCGGCGGCGAATTGACCATTGGACGCCTCCCGCAGCTCCATCGCGGCGGCTTCCCCGTCGGTCATTATCTCGCGTCCGACATCGACAAACTGACAGACTGCAAACTGTTGATCATCGCCAACGCCGTCGCCCCGTCGGAAGAACTCCGCCAAAAAGTTGACAAGATGAAAGGCGATGGCCGCGTCATCGTCTTCCTCAACAACGCCGGTGTCATGGCCGACGGCCGTTTCGCTCCCGAACAGGCGGAATCCTTCATCGGCATGAAAGTCGTCTTCGATCCGAAAGCCCCTATGGCCAAAGGACATATGTTATTCAAAAAAGTCGATGGAATTTGCGATGGCCTGCCCATTGGATACGGCAACCCACAATTCATCCACAATCCCGCCGTCCTTCCCGCAGACGATCTGGCGACTGTCATCGCAACCTATCCAGACGATCGCCCCGCCATCGCCATCAAGAAATTCGAGAACTGGACAGCTGTCTATTGCGCTCAGCCGCAACTACCTGCGCAACTCTACAGCAATCTCGCCAAACTGGCGGGAATCCACCAGTATATCGAAACGCCAGATGTCGTCTGGGCCAACAAGTCCATGCTCGCCGTCTGCGTTGACCAACCTGGAAAGCGCGTCATCACGTTGCCGCGCCCCGCGAAAGTCACGGAGCTTTATTCCAACAAAGTCATCGCCGCCGAACCGACGGCATCCTTCATCGTCGATTTCCCTGAAAACGCCACCCTTCTCTTCAAACTGGACTGATCCATCGTAGCAAAAAAACACAGCGGCCCGACATCATTCGATGTCGGGCCGCCGTCGCTTAAGAGAAAACAACCGTAAGTATGGATTAATAGTTTCCGAACGCCGTGGAAACGGATTCCGTCACATTGATCGCCATTTTCTTGCCCATTTCAGAACGAATGACTTTGTCATTTGTAAACTCAACATGGCCATCGATATACGCCACATTGGCACCGCTCTCGTGACGATTCGAGATACGCGAATAGAACAGGTTGTCCTGCAACCAGGCGGAAACTGCGTCGATGAAAATCGCACGCTCCGACGGCGATTTATAGGTCGACGTCAGATTCACATACGCGTTCACTTTCTTGCGGTCGGCGGCACGGGACATGCCGACCGCATGCTTGCACTGCCATTCTTTCGACGTGTAGGCGATTCCTTCGTAGGTCGAACCGCCCATGGACGAAGCGGGGCAGACGAACATCTTCCAGTCGCCTGTGTACGGGCCGATATATGGAGAGAAGCTTCCATAAGTGATATAGTGGTCCGTCACGCCGTATTTCGCCCAATATGCGCCGTCAGCGCCATAGCCACAGTCCACTCCTGCGTCTTTGTAGCGTTCCGGAATGTAGTCGTGGTTGTCGGAAAGATACATGGTCAAGGCTAGCCCCAACTGACGATAGTTGGACGGACAGGAAACCGTCCGCGCCTTCGCACGTGCTTTTGCCAG
>JAEEGF011679129.1_pt1 | contig 12365 bp, 7 predicted proteins | sample 9134171 | NCBI WGS metagenome assembly JAEEGF01 (sample SAMN16246542, study PRJNA631951) | gut metagenome | biome: gut microbiome; feature: rumen; material: AP-attached | host: Bos | place: Iran: Karaj | collected 2018-10 | reverse complement strand
ATGCCCGCCACCTTTGCGCCGGAAAAAGTTATACACGCAGCGACAGCAGGTGCAATGTCACATCAGAAAATCATCATGGCGGCTTCCCATATCAATTCCTCTCCCGACATGTAGAGAGGCAAATACAAAGACAAAAATAGTGGACGGACACCCCCACTATACCTTAAAAGCAAACCACCGCCTCCCGGCGGTTGGAATATGACAAAAGTCTTAGAACTACAAATACTAAGAGACTATTTTTTGATAACAGATAGAGACCCTTGTTTCGATACTAAAAAAATCCCTAAAACACACTATGGACAAATAACTTTTCGTATCTTTGCAGCACCTACAATATGCTCATACTGTAACATTGTTTATTTGTAGTTTATCGATGCGAAGAAACATAAATACGGCTTTGCTAATTATGAACGTTTTCAACGGTTTATTAATTCATGAGGAAATTATTAATTACCATATTATCGTTATTGACGGCTCTGATGGCATACGTCTTTTTGATTGGTAAATTTCAAAAGAGCATACGGAAAATCAGCAGTAAAAACAAACTAATTATTAACGGGATGAGAGTTATTGAGAACCCATTTGAAGAAACGCTGAAACAATCAAAAGAAACGTCTATTCAAGATGTAGTGGTTGCAAATAATAACTACCACGGGTGGAATGTACATAAAAGTGATATCCTATCTACTATAGGTGTGTTAGTAATCTGCATTTTGGTCATTATAGTATCTTTTTTTTCAAATAAATCAAGAGCGGTTTCAGAAAGCACAGAACATATTGAGAATAAAAGAACTGAGGCTTCTGTAATTAATACATTAAAAAATATTGAACAAACAACTATCAGTATTACAAAAAGAGTTGATAGCTTGGACGCTCATATCAAAGAAGACCTAAAATCACAAGCTGTACTGAAAAGCCAGCCTAAAACCCAACATGGAGAAAGGACAAAGAAATGAAGTTTGATTTTACTAACTATACCTTCAGCGGACTACTTTCAATTTTAGCATCCCTTTATGGTGTTGGCTATCCGCTGATAGTGCAGAGCATTAGCCGAATTTTTAACCAATTTAATTCTGCGCTTCTATCACAGAGATTCTCAAAGGAACCTATTTATAAGTTGTTCCAAATTCTGATGATTGCAAATATGGTAATTGCCATCGTGGCTCCATTTGTGCTGCAGGCTGGTTGGATGAATCAAATTATGATTACCATTCAGGCAATTTTCATTGTTGTACTTATTGGTTGCAGCTTTATGCTCTTTAGGCTGATACTGGTGTATTCTAATGCAGAAGAATTGTTGAAACGAGTAGAGGGGAAACAGATTGATAAGAATAATGTAATGGAACTTCTTGATCTGGCTATTTATGCAGATGCTCAACATAATATGGATTTATATTATAAAAGTATGCATAGTGTGTTTGCCTACATATCGTATCAGCAAGACTACCAGCCTAATCTAGTTAACGACACCGTTAGTTCTCCAATAGTCTACGATGAAACTACAATAAGTATCGTCATGAAGATAAAAGAGTTTATCAGAATTGATGACGGGCATCACTTTTTATATGGAAATAACGACATCACATCTGTATTTTATAATCAGACATCTAATACTAGGATTCATTTACAGGCTCATAAGCTGGTTTGGATGCTAGTTAATGATGCTGTGGAATTTGGTAATCATTCGTGGTTCAATCAATACTGGCAATATGCGGACAGTTACGCAAGCTTGAAATATAGGTTTCTGAAATATGATTCGCCATTACGAAATGACTCGCAAATCTTTATGATCCGTCACGTGATGATTGGTGGGATGATATTGCATTATGGAAGAACAAGCTGGTTAAATGATGTTTTGTTCTTTACCCATTCTTTACCTGAATACTATGGTTTGATACCCAGTAGCTTTGTTGAGATTGTGATTATGCTGGAACTGATTGATAAGATGTGTGACGACTTTAACCCTCTCTATTTCAATCAACAAGGATTATACTATCATGACCAGACAAGTGGAGTTAAAGACAACAAATATTTCTTTCGAGATGCTCTTAATTATTTGAGTCTGCTTGTTATTCGGCTATGGTCACTTGAAGGAAGAGGATTTTCAAAAGCGGACTTATTCGGCATGCCGGCATCACCACTAAAACTGAAGGATGATGAGAGAGATGCGCAGATGATGGGAATGATCCAACAGGAGGTTAACCTTTGGTTTGATGGCGATGTGTTCAGTGTTATACCCAGGCTGAAGAAAGTAAAACAAAGGGATGTTCTGGATATTTTAGAAAAATACCAGTCTCAATGTGAAAATGACATGAATGAAAAAAAGAACCATCCGACAGTGGATTCCCTAAAATATCAAAAGTTGAAGCAAGGTTTGGAAGAAGAAGCAGAATTGCTGGAAAGTTTATTGCCAAATCCTGGCAACTATTCTGCAGGGAAGAATAGCTCTATAATTATTTCTCAACCACATGATCTTGAAACGATTAATTATAGTGGCTATTTGGATATTGACTGTAGCAATCTTCCTAAAGGGTTCTTTAGAAGCTTTAGGTACAAGATAGCCGATGCTTATGTTAGGTGCTTGTGTAAGCAAAAAAGACTTGGTGATTTTAGGGTACCCCGAAAACAAATCCCGAATGTGCTACAATTAATGAAAATAAACGATAAGTACGCAATTATTTCCATGGAAAAAATAGCGGAACTGGGAGAGACCACGATTGTTTTAGATGCGTTGTATAATGTGAAGATGTTCTTTGTTGTAGAGAAGAGCGAACTACCTAAATCTCAATTGCTGCCAGTAGAAATAAACGATTTTTCCCCAATAAAAGAAGGAAGTTCAATTTGCAGCAATATTGACCTATTTCAATCTTGCACTGTTCCCATTTTTAATTTCGATTTAACTGCCAAATTCAATTTTTCCATTCCTAACACGTTCTCGGGCTATGTAAGATTTACAGTTGATGAAAACTATTTAACACAGGATGTGAACTTGAATCTAAAGAAAACGTTTGATGAACTATTTCTCAAGGCTAAAACCGATACTGAATAAGCTCTCTCAGCTAAATGTATACGACAGTCTGTATGTGGTAAGGGCCTACATTCAAGCATATGATAATGGGGGAATAAACAAAGATTGTATTCCCGGAATAGATCATCCAGAAACCAATAGCGTGGAAGTTTGGTTTGCGGACTTTATTATTGCAAATATCTTTAAGTATTGCGATGATGTGAGATGCCAGAAAAGCCTAAGAGAAGTGAATACAAGATTTTATATATGTAACAAAATAGAGGAACTTCATTCTGAGATCAGCAACAAGCAAATGAATCAGGATGTATTTGTTTGGCTAAATTCATACATCTTTAATCAGTTCAAGATTATATCGAAGGATAATGAGCTAAGGTCGTTATATCGATATTTCTCTCTGTATAACACTACTAAGATAAGGAATTATTCAGAGCAAAAGATGCAGTTGCCGCTTGACACGTATTTTAAGATGGCATTTTTTGTATACGCTGTATTTGCGGGCAAAGATCGTTTTTTCGTTAAAGAGAATTATTTCATCCCCCAAAACCTAGATGATGCAAATAGGTCAGCACTGGACTATGTGCTATCTCAGATTAGCCAAACACTGCCAGAAATGAAAAATCTTTGCAAAGATTTCTGCAACTATGATGAAGAGAGAATATTTGGCTATTACAATGATGCACCACATGTGAGGTTTCCACTTATCAAAGACAAGGGTGGCTATTTTTGTACAATACCGAACTATATACCTTCAGCTTTGTTGGATGGATTGTATTACAGGCTTGATATCCCTAATAGTTGTGAGCCTGATATAAATAAAGAGTTCTCAGCGAATATGGAGAACTATTTAGGGATGATATTTGAGCATTTTCTGAAACGTAGTAAGGTTAATTATGTACAAGAGATAACGTATGATATTGGAAAGCGTAAGTCGCAAAGAACTTCGGACTGGATACTATGGGACCAGACAGACATATGTTTTCTAGATTGTAAGACCAAGCGTATATCAGTGAAGGGGAAACAAGCGGTGACTGTGGATGATGAAGAAATAAACAGGGTGGTCATTGACAAGCCATTTAGTAGTACCCGAAAGAAGAAAGAAATAGATGATAGAATACCAGAAGGTATTACGAAGGACCTGATTCTTATTGGTATGGGGGTTGGGAAAATTTTCGTAAGTTATGATGACTACAAAAAAGGTAATGTAGAGGCGTTCCCGTTCATGGAAGGAAAGAAGTTTCATGCTGTATTATTGACTTTAGAGGAAAGTTTCTCGAATTCTCCTGGATACAAGGAACGGATATTAAAGGTGGCACAGTCCTACCGGAATGCTAAGAGTGGAGAATCGGAACAGATAGATGAGGAATCGGTAATAATCCTATCGCTAAAAGATATAGAGGAGTGTGCTTGTGTCATAGCTAAAGAGGGACTAGGATACTTCTTAGAACATCATATGAATAGTAAACTGATGGCTCAGAAATGGGAGAATGATAGGTTTCTTGTAGATAAGTGCAAAACAGAATTGATTAACCCATTTATTGAGGAACTGAAGCCGTATTGGGAGCGATAAAAAAGGTTTATAAAAGTGTTTTATTGTCTATATTTTGACCGTTTTTCTTTTGCAACGGCTGTTACTGTAACAGTGGTTGCAAAATAGTTGGAGAGCGAATAAGCTGCAATCACTTGAACGGGTTTGCAGCGGAATTGAACGGGTATCGGCCGGAATATGGCGGGCCCCACTCATCAGTCTCGCACGGTGACTCGTTGCCTTGGCCACATACCGAAGAAACGGTCATAGATGATGCGGCAACCCTCTATCTGGCGTTCACAGAAGTACTCTGCATCCTTGTATCTATTGGTTACTAACAGCCTGTTTATCAGCTCAATATAGTCACTTCATGTTTTACGCAGCGGAAATTACGTAATAATCATTTGCAATTCTGGAATTGAACGGGTATCGGCCGGAATAGCAAAAGAAAAAACAGCCGTTTTCAAGAAAAATCTCGAAAATGGCTGATTTTTATGGTACCGTCCAGCGAAGGTTATCGATCGATGGGCGTGTATTCCAGGTTGGCGTCAATGTCGGTGGCACGAGTAAGTGAACATTATTTGATCGAAGAACTGTTACCAAAGTCACCTGCAGTAATGCCAGCAATCTCATAAACAACGTGAGTTTACCAAATCACAAAGCAAAGAGATAATTTCTATTTGATGTTAGGTTAGTTCCTATGTATGTTTACTACTTCTTTTTTTATTATTCGGCAAAGGCTTTTATCATTTCTGCCAAAGTATTTGGTGTGGCGTTTTCACCATATTTGAATATATCAACTAAAGCATCGTAATTCCATTTGATGCCAGAATAGTTGCTGGAGATATGATATTTATATAGCAGGTATGAATCGTGACGAGGGGAAGGATAACCCTTCTTCATCAATTCTTCTTTCGTTATCAACAGTGGAGCATCTACTTCAACAAGACTAATGTTTTGACGTCCGTAAAGCAGAATGTATTTCACCGACAACAACTTATTATCTAGATGCAGGGTACCCTTAGACATACCAACTCTGAAAGGATACATTTGGTTTTCTTTTATCCATTTCGCTTTTGCTCTTTGAATATACCCAGGCAATACATAAACTTCGGCGGGCAAAGGATGTCGTTTCTCTCTTGTTACAGGTTCCGGCATGTTTGCATACAAACCCTCACTTTCTAATTGCAAATCTTCGTAGGTGTGGTACTGAATGCGTTCTCGTTGCGAAGTACGGTCAAGGAAATTATCTATTACTTCATCTATAAAACGGATAAAACTAGCGACGTTTGCTTCAAAATGTTGAGGAGAAAGTGGGAACGCTCCAAGTCCAGGGATGATCTCATGAAAGCCAGTGTATGCGGCCTCCCTTGTACCAGGATAAAGAATATAGGCTCCAGCAGTTCTTCTGATAGCATCTTTATAAGCGTGCATCTTTAACAAATCACTACGTTTATATATGCCTTCATCTGTTTTGAGGTCCACGTCTTCATAATCCGATTTACCATCAAGCATTTCCACAAGATAGTTTTTTACCTTGTACTTGGCATCGAAGTGAATATGAGTGATCGTATCGCGTGCCTCAGCTTCGTCGACTTCCAATCCTTCAGGCCAGAAGGAAAGCGTATAGTCTGGGCGCATGCTGCTAGTCCAACTTCCTGCAGAATCATATGATTCATTATGGCCAAAAGTTCGGTTGTAATAAAAGCGCACATTAAGCCTACGACCTTTTTTGTCAATATATCCATTGTAGGTCATTGATTTACCCTGCTTGATAGAGATACCTAAACCATTCTCGGTGACCTGAATAAGCTTGTTCTCGCCAACGGATTCGAGACTGAATTTGTCTGTGAAAATGTCATGCAATTTGAAGAATACCCAGTATTCATACAGTGCGGCAATGTTCTTCTGCCCCGCTTCATAAATGTCCTCACCACCAGGCCATGAGAGATTGGCAGCCAACCTAAACATAAACCATTTTTGCAATATTTCCCGATAACCCTCCTTGCGTTGCATTGCAGGACTGTTCAGTGGCAAAGAGGTAAGATTACCAAGCCTTTTGAAGAATGAGTGACTGAGTAATCCAGATAACTTCATGGAAGTCTCATCTGCCTCACTCTTCAGGCGTTCTCCCGCTTCTGGCATCTTTCTAATGGACGTAACAAAACTCAGAAATGATTGAAGTACAAACATAACGAACCTGTTTTCAGCTACATCGAGAGTGTCTTGCTTGGATGATGTCCAAATTTTGTCGGGCACGGAACTCATGTAATTGTGCAAAAAATGCCCATCAGGAATCGTTGTTCTACGAGTTGAAGAAGCCAGCTGGCGAATGTCATTGGAATGTAGATGTTTCACCTGGCCTATGTTTGTTAGTTCCTGCGTTTGCTCCCATTTTCTGATCGGATTGGATTCCACCATTCTCAAAGCATCCTCTAAAGTGTCACTATCTACCAAAGATTTAACAAAGGCGAAACGTTCATAATCAAACTGGGCTGGCGTCTGTTCGTTCACGGTATATCTTTGCGTGACGGGAGAACTTTGTTGCATGAGCAGCTCCGCACATTGCGATGCAATTTGCTCAAGCATTGTGGAATAATCTTTCATGTAATCCATTTTCGATGAATGGATTTCCATCTTTACTTCTCCCACTTTTATATTGTCACATGTCCGGATGATGTCATCCTTGTAGGAGCCAACATTGATGCTAGTTCTTATAATGCCACTGGAACTAGTGTGCTCAGGAACATTCTCAACGATATTATCTATCTGATCGTTAAGATGATAATCTGTGTTATCCAGTTTAAAAGTATAGCTCTTCCCCTCAATCAATTGGCACATAGCGTCACCTGTCTGCTCTTTTGGAAAGTCAGCATCATTATTGGCAAAAATCATTATACCTAGCTGAGTTTTGTCATCAAGTAATATGGTGAAGTGCCTGCTATCCATTATGCTTCGGAAAAACTAACAAAACCATTATCCTGAAGAATCTGAAACATTCTCCAGATCTTCTTTGCTGAAATTGGATAGCGCGGTACCTTATCCTCTGGATACTCTTTAAGCGCATCAATATTCGCGTCTTTATCGTCAAAGCAGATTTTCCAGAGCTCCATAAGGGTCGGTGTAATCTTCTTGCGAGATCCATGAACCTTAGGGAGCAATTTTTGCATAATCACTGCATCGAGAATGTCTTCAGAATCGATGCCGCATAGTGTCGCATTTTTCATGTATTCTGATATTTCCTTTGCAGTGCGATATCCAAATTCTGCATTGATTCTGCCCAACTGCTCAAAGATGTCCAGTAACGTATCTTTAAAGTCAGGAGCAGTCATTTCCAGAAACTTTTCCATGTCGTTTTTTTCAATATGGAATTCCAGCACGAAAGCCCTGTCCAGAACTTTCGGACTGAACATGTACGTCGTTTCATCTACATTGATGGTGCCGATGACGTAGAAGTTTTTTGGCAAAGATATCTCCTTTGGCACTTTATTCTCCGTATCATCTGGTTTGTTTGTCCAAAGAGGGATGTATTCACCTGATTCCATTGCTGAAAGGAAGTCTGCGAAATATCGCTCCACATAGCTCATGTTCATTTCGTCAAGGATCAGAAAGTAATCCTTGCTGGTGTCATTGTTTGCTTTGATCAACAAGTCAAGTGCTCCGTTCGGCTTGACGTATTCTCCAGGTTGCAGTGCGTTTGGATATCCAAGCAGATACTCCCTATTGGTCCAGTCTGCACCAACGGGAACTATTAGGTAATCTCCTGTCCCTATGCTCTTCTTCCATTTAGCAAAGGCCATAGCTAGCTGAGTCTTTCCAGATCCAGTCAGCCCGCTCAATATCACAAAAGGTTTCGACCTCAGTGATAGCACAAAGCGGTCGATAAAAGTATCATTGAAGACGAGGCTAGATTGCAGAAGGTATTGCTTGAAAGATGCCAGCTCATCTGACAAACTTATAGTCTCTTTTTGTGTTGAAATAGAAGCTGCCATTTTTTTTATCTCTTCACCGTTCTGTGGCTGTTCTGTTGGATTCACGCCTGAATAGTTCTTAAAAACTTCAAATCTGTCGTTGTATAATTGAAGATAGGCGCTAAGTAATCCTGGTTTATCACTGTCAATGTTATAATCCCATATGATATTATATATTGAACTTGCTTTATAACCCTTATCCTCTACATCTGGTGATGTCATACCGAATAAGGGGTTGTCAATACTAAGTTCTGCTCTGATAGATTTCGTTCTTTCGAGAACCTGCTTGGGTTTTAAACGAAAACCAAATTTACCTTTTACTGTCGTTCCACCAGCAATTCCAAAAGAAACTTTCTTTAAATCTCTGGAAAATAAAAATACTATGTATATGCCGTTCTGAGTTGTGTTTGTAATACGTTTATCCATGATTGCAATCCATGGAGTTTTAGTTAAAATGCCCGCGCCAACCGAGCCTTTGATATAATATGAGTCATCGTTTATGATCCCTTTAAGCAAATCTGGTATTTCGGTTTTGATGTATTTAGCAATATCAGCTACGCGTTTATCATTTACAGTACGGCTATTATTATAATCAACACCTCTATTGGCAATCTCTTTTAGAAGATTATTTATTTGGGTGAACAATACATGTTTATTGGAAAAATCGAATGTTTTCTGTTTCATTTTTACCTCTTTTAATATGACTTTATCTTTTGGCTACTCTCACATTCAGCTGTCCCTTTTTATTTCCGTCTATTTCTTTTACCCAAGGCAAATCCTCTGCATTTGGTGAAGGCATGTTGTGGTTACGTACTGAGAATACAAGACGCAAAAACACAGAATAGATATAGTTGTCCCGGCTATAGCAAGTCCAAGTCGTGACGTCTACAGGATTATCAAACTCCAATATATAATCAGCGGGCGATTTTGATAATCTTGATCCTGTCCCATCAAATGAGAAGTATGTAAGAAGCGGCTCAAGTATTTTCTTTCCGTCCTCTTCTTCAAGTTTTAGGAAAGGTGAATTAGGGTCACTGTTTGAAATATCCTCGCCGATTTTTCTGGCCAACCGAAGACTCCAATAGTTGTTTATCATCAAGTCTATATTCTTCATTGGTTGATGTAAGGAATCCATTACTTTTTTTATTTTACTTCTCATAGTAGTATTAATAATGGACGGAGATGCCCCTCTCTGTGACTTTAATGAAATTCCGATGTTATTTACTATAACGTCTGCCTTATGAAATTGGCTAGCCTTCTCAATTTTTGAATATTGGCTTATGGCCAAAAGTTCCTCTACAGGCATGGAACTCCAATCGCCATAGAATGGCAGATTAGAGAATTCATAAATTTGATTGGTTTTATTATGGCGCATTCCTACGGAGGTGATGAGCTCAGGTTTATCTACAATAGGTAGATATAACTTTTTCTCTCTTGCCTCAACAAGGAAAATTTTTATAATCATTTCGTCAATTTCACCTCTGTTTGCTTTTATTTTCTTTATGACCTCTGCGTTCTTTACTATGAACTCGGGGACAGCAGGGTTGTCACTATCAAAATTAATCACTCGAATATGCAGAGCTCCTTTATATACTGTTTCTCCTTTTTTATTTTTCCATTCGTATGCCCAGGGCCTTATCATTTTATATTTATCATCACTTGGATTGTACTTACTTGGCATACCTCTGTCTGCTCTGAAAGAAAAGCGTAAATGGTCCCACACATAGTCTATATAATTTTCGCGACTATAGGGGTGCCATGTTTTAGTATTCCAAGGTTCCTCACCTTCATAATCTAGGAAAATATCGGCAGACAATCCTTCTTTTGGTTTAACGCCTTCAAAGAAGAGCCGAGTTAATATCGGCTTTAAATAATCTTTATGCTCTCTAAATGGAGATAGTGCGTCCAGGTTACTGATATCTTCATTGATAATACCAAGTGACCTCTTTTGCCAATAGTCTTCAACCATCTTATCTAAAGGACGAATACTCAATCCCTCTTTTTGACAAGCATCTAAATATTTATCTCTAGTGCTATGATTTATCAGAGGCCGGTCGGTGTTGTTTTGACTTCTGATAAGAATGTTATGGCCGTTAATAGTGATGTCTGTTTTACAATGAAAAATCTGTCTGTACCCAGCATTAAAGCAAGCTTTTGATGCTTCTTCGGAGGAGATTTTAGAGATGTCGACCTTTCTAATATCACCAATATAGCTGAGCTCCACGCCATTAAATGAAACGCTCTTGATTTGTTCTAATCCAAATCCTAAATCGACACGTAAACCTTCCGATTTTAATTGTAAAAATCGCAGAATAATTCTGCAAATGCTATCGTCAAGATCGAATTTTTTACGATCATGCTGCTCATCATCTGTGAAGAAGAAAAAGAAGAACGGTGCCATTATTTCTTGCTTTTTTTAAGTGTTTTCAAAATTTCTTTTGCCGTGGCCTGTATAGCTGGTACAGCAACAGAGTTGCCAAACTGTTTGTAAGCAGACGCATCAGCTACTGGAATGCGAAAGTCATCAGGAAAACCTTGTAATCTTGCCCATTCGCGTGGAGTCATTCTCCGTATCCCATCGGTATTGTACACACCCTTTATATTTGTTGTCGGAGTTAAGTCAGTTTGTCTTTTGTCAATCACCAAATTCCGTTCACGCCCCATTCCTCCCACAACAATAGCATTAGCAACTTCATTATCACCTATGATTTCATAGCCGAATCCATGTCCAGCGGCTTCATGTCGTGCTCGGTGAGCAATAAGTGTGTTAAGATATTGTGTTGACAGGTAATATTTGGCAGGAACGGGATTTTCCTCACGTATGTCAATAAAATGCTTCGTGACTTCTTTTTGGTCGGGATAACGAAAATCCTCTTTTGTTATACCTAAATCCTTTCTGAATCCGACAATGTATATTCGTTCGCGATGCTGAGGTACGCCAAAGTACATCGCATTTACAATCTGGGGCTCAGGAACAATATAACCCACTTCGTCAAGTGTGTTTAATATGGTTTTGAGCGTCTTGCCCTTATCATGGATGGCCAATCCCTTGACGTTCTCCAAGAAAAATGCTTTTGGATGCCAACGGTTCAAAATGTCGGCAACATCAAAGAAAAGTGTGCCGCGTGTTTCCGCAAAACCAAGTCGTTTACCAGCTAAAGAAAAAGCCTGGCAAGGAAAACCGGCACAAAGTATATCAAATTTTTGGGGAATAAACCGCTTGGTATACTCTTTCGTGATATCGCCAAACGGCACTTCGCCATAATTTGCGTAATAGGTTTTTTGAGCCTGAGCATCCCATTCTGATGAGAAAACACATTCGCCTCCGAGATTTTGGAAAGCAAGCCTAAAACCGCCAATGCCAGCAAACAAATCGATGAATTTAAATTTAGGCCGATTGATTGGGTGAAACGGAGCGCTTTCAACTTCATTGAAAATCGACAATTCCAATGCTGATGGTTCACCAACGTAAGAGAGTTGCTTTAGTTCTTTGGGGCGGTTCTCAAAAAAATTGACCCAACTTTCAATGAATTGCTCTGCTTTTTGCCTATAGCCTTCGCCAATTCTCTTCCCTCTCAAATTAACATAATGAGTGACAATGGCCATTTGTGTTGAAAATGGTATGATGTTGTTGTCCTCATCAAGAGCAGCTTCATCGTAAATACGCGAAATCCCTTCCTGTTTGACGCCCAAGGTCATTAAGCTATATATCAGTCTATCATTAATCGACATTTTATTAGTTTTTTAATTTGCAAAATTAAAGAAAACCTCTTTAGTTAGCAAATTTTCCATTAATATTAACCATTTCCTAACGTCAATTTTCCCCCTTTTTTACCAACAG
>JAEEGF011401662.1_pt1 | contig 12365 bp, 9 predicted proteins | sample 9134171 | NCBI WGS metagenome assembly JAEEGF01 (sample SAMN16246542, study PRJNA631951) | gut metagenome | biome: gut microbiome; feature: rumen; material: AP-attached | host: Bos | place: Iran: Karaj | collected 2018-10 | reverse complement strand
TGTCACTGACGACGGAACGATCACTGCTTACGGAATGCTTCCCATCGCCGGTGATGATATTACTGAGATAATTGCCCAGCACTGTCTGGTTGACTTTAATTCAGCCGATGAGATCAAGATTGCTGCCAGCAGTCAGGAGAAGGTTGAATATACCGATATCATGGGGCTTTCCAAGACCATTACTGCGAAGGAAATTGCCAAGATCGTTAAGCCCAAGGTTGATGAGATGGCAGCAAGAGCCACAGCTGAGATCAAGAAACTCAACGGCGACAGGCCTGTAAGCGCTGTATTTGTTGTAGGTGGCGGCGGGTGCGTTCCCGGATACACCAAGGCAATTGCAAAAGATATGGAGATTCCTGAGGAGCGTGTAGCTCTTCGTGGAGAGGAAGTAATGAAGAACATCACCTTCCTCAATAACGATAACATCGAGAGAGATTCCCTGATGGTAACTCCTCTTGGTATCTGCATAAGCTTCTACGAAGAGGCCAACAACTTTATCTTTGTGTCCTTTAACGGCGCTCAGACCAAGATTTACGACAATGGTAAGCTGCAGATCGTGGACGCAGCCATGCAGGCGGCTTTCCCCAACGAGGATCTGTTCCCGAAGAGGGGCGAGGAGCTCAGATTTACTGTCAACGGCAAGGAGAGGGCATCCCGCGGTGAGCCCGGCGAAGCTGCTGTCATCACACTAAACGGCAAGCCGGCGGACATCCACGCCAAGATCCGTGCCAACGACATCATCGATGTTAAGCCTTCAACAGCAGGTGCACCGGGAATGGCACTCATCGAGAGCATTCCTGAGTTTAAGGCCAAGTTCAATGTTGTTGTAAACGGCAAGAATGTTGAGGCTTCCAAGTATGCCACAGTCAATGGACAGGCACAGAGCGGATACTACAGTATCAAGCCCGGAGACGATGTAACGATCCTTGATTACAATACAGCTGCACAGATCGCAGAGCTTATGGATATCAAGATTACTGAAGATACTGTGATCATCGTCAATAACGAGCGCGGCGATCTGAATACACCTGTTTATGAGAACTTCAAGGTAGACTTCAGGGATCAGGAAGAGATGATCATGGACTACTACAGGGATTTCCCCAATGCTGATGCAGAGGCGATCCGCCAGTCCAATCAGTCTTCTTTTGACAATATGGACAATGAGAGACACCTGCGCGGTGGCAGGGGAGGCCAGCTCACATTTGATGATCTTCCCGATGACGACGGCACCTATGAGAGGTCATCATCATCACAGGATGCAGGCACTGTCAAGAACGTTCTTGCACATGACCTTCACATCATAGTCAACAACAATGCAGTGACACTGCATGGCAAGGCTGATTACATCTTTGTAGATATCTTCGATGCCATCGACTTTGACCTTTCAAAGCCCAACGGCAGAAGTATTGTTACCACCTTAAACGGTGCGACACCTGATTACATGCAGCCTATTCATGAGGGAGACAAGATAGAAGTTTATTGGAAATAAGAGTTAGAACCGGGGAGAATTAAGTTTTGCGTTTTACAAGTTTATTCAGTGGAAGCAGCGGCAACTGCACCTATGTGGGGAGCGACAACACACACATTCTTGTGGATGCCGGCTGCAGCAGGAAAAAGATCGAGGAGGGGCTGGGGAGCCTCGACTTAAGCCTCGGGGACATTGATGCCATCTTTGTCACCCATGAGCACACCGATCACATTTCTGCTATCAAAATGATCCTAAAGAAATATGATATTCCCGTGTACGGAACTGCCGGCACAATAGAGGGGATAAGAAAGACCGGCACGATCACAGATTTTTCCGAGTCAAGATTTATCACAGTAAGGGCAGATCATCCTGTGGTGGTGGGAGATATGACCATTGATCCCATGACCATTTCTCATGATGCGCTTGAACCCTGTGGCTACAGAGTATATCATGATGGGAAAAAGGTTGGAATTGCCACAGACATTGGGTGCTATACTGACTATACTGTGGAATGCTTAAGGGACTGTGATGCACTCCTCCTGGAAGCTAATCACGACGTCAGAATGCTCCAGACAGGACCGTATCCATATCTGCTTAAAAGCAGGATTTTAAGTGATAAAGGGCACCTCTCCAACGAAAAGAGCGGAGAGCTGATCTGCAAGCTTCTTAACGATAAGATACAGGGCGTTTTCTTAGGCCACCTTTCCAAGGAGAACAATCTGCCGGAGCTTGCATATGAGACGGTAAGGGTAGAGGTTGACATGGACAGTTGCCCCTTCACATCACGGGACTTCCCGATCATGGTGGCAAACCGCTCGGAGATCTCACCGATTTTGGAATTCTGATATTTCTTTTCCATTAAACCTGCAGTACAAACGGAGATTACAGTATGGAATTACTAGAACTTTGCAAAAGAGCTAAAGAAGCCAAGTACGAGGTTCAAAACCTCACCACAGAAGAAAAGAACAATGCGCTTAACGCTGTTGCAGACGCGCTTGTGAGCAACGCACAGAGCATAATAGACGCCAACGCCATCGATTACAAAAAGGGCGAGGAGAATGGCATGCACGTAGGCCTTCTCGACAGGCTTATGCTCAATGAGAAGAGGATACAGGCCATGGCTGACGGCCTCAGGGTTGTGGTGGATCTTCCGGATCCTGTGGGTGAAGAGACCGAGGAGTTTGAGCGGCCTAATGGCATGAAGATAAAGAAAGTGCGGGTTCCTATGGGGGTTATCGGAATCATTTATGAGTCCAGGCCCAATGTTACGGCGGATGCTTTTGCGCTGACCTTCAAAGCGGGTAATGCGGTTATTCTGAAAGGCGGCAGCGATGCAATAAACAGCAATATTGCCATTGCGAATGTTATGAGGGATGCTCTTGCTTCCTGCGGCATCACAAAGGATGCGATCCAGCTCATTGAGGATACAGACAGGGCTGTGACTACACAGTTTATGAAGATGAATGATTATGTTGACGTGCTGATTCCCAGAGGAAGTGCAGGGCTCATCAGAGCGGTTGTGGAGAATTCCAACATACCTGTAATTGAGACGGGAACTGGCAACTGCCATATTTATGTGGACAAGGACGCTGATCTTGAGAAGGCTATTCCTATCATTATCAACGCCAAGACTCAGAGGATCGGTGTGTGTAACGCTGCTGAATCTCTGATCGTTCACGAGGACATTAAGGAGAAGTTCCTTCCTCTTTTTGCTAAAGCCATGAAGGAGCACAACGTTGAGGTCAGGGCAGATGCCGGAAGCAAAGGCTTGATTCCAGAGTCTTTGGATGCAACAGAAGAAGATTTTGGAAAAGAATATCTTGACTACATCATCTCCGTTAAGACAGTAAAGAGCGTTGATGAAGCCATTGATCATATCAATAAATACAATACCGGCCATTCTGAGACCATTGTTACTGAGAATGAAGAGACAGCCCAGAGGTTTCTGGACAGAGTAGATGCAGCCTGCGTATATGCTAATGTATCTACCAGGTTCACAGACGGCTTCGAGTTTGGGTTTGGCGCGGAGATAGGAATCAGCACACAGAAGCTCCACGCAAGAGGTCCTATGGGCCTTAAGGAGCTTACATCATACAAGTACCAGATCTATGGAGATGGACAGATCAGAGGATAAGATGAGCGAAATAGAATTTCTTGAGGAAAAACAACATATAATTGATGTGTCCAGAGATCTCTACGACATAGGACTTCTGGTGAGGACCTGGGGCAATATCAGCTCCAGAGTGGACGATAATCACTTCCTGATCACTCCCAGCGGAATCAAGTACGAAGATCTGACACCGGAGATGATCTCTTTAGTCAACATGCGGGATCTTACTTATGAGGGAGAGTACAAACCCTCAAGTGAGTTCATGGTTCACGCAGCAGCTTACAGAGCAAGGAAGGATGCAGAATTTATAGTCCATACCCATCAGGTCTTTGCTTCCTGCGCAGGAACTTTGGGAATGAAAAAGATCTTTTCCTACTTCGAGGATGAGGATGTGACAATACCTGTTGCACCTTATGCGCTTCCTGGAACAAAGAAACTGGCGGACGCTGTGGGCAGAACGTTAAAAAAGTTCAAGGGAACTAATGGAATTATTATGTCAAACCATGGAACACTCTGCCTGGGCCGCAACTCCAAGGAGGCTGTTTTTGAGGCTGAGATGATGGAGACAGCCTGCAACAATTTCCTGACAGATGTGTGCAAGATGGATGTTACACAGGGCGTGGAGGAAATGTTCAGCTCTCATATTGAGGATGGAAAGATCGTTTATGATGTTAAGGACACTCCTGAGAGAGTTAAAACCATACACAAGCAGATTTACGGCAAGAGACCTGATGTAAACTACATCATTCACAATAAGTCGGACGCCATTATGACTGTTTCGAGGCGCGCCAACAACATGAGACCTCTGCTGGATGACTTCGCTCAGCTCATCGGACCTTCGGTAAAGATACCGAATAATGAGGGAGAGATCTACAACAACATTAAGAAGAACGTGAATGTGCTCTTTGTGCCGAATGATGGATGTTATTGCTTTGGACCGACCTATGAGGAGGCTGAGGCTGTAGCGATGGTACTGGACAAGGGCTGCATCGCTTACATGGCAGTCATGAGAAACGGCGAAGGTCATTACCTGTCAGTATTTGACTGCAGAAAGATGAACAGAAACTACAGGAAGAATTATTCCAAACTTGCAGATAGCGTAAGGGAGAACAGAGAAGATGATCAGGAGACCTGATTATATCAAGAAGGGCGACAGAATAGGAATAACCGCTCCGTCTTTTGGACCGGGCACTGAGCCTTACAGCCTTATGTATGCGATTTCCAAGGAGAAGATAGAAGAGCGGGGATATAAGATAATCGAAGGTGATACCATCTTTAAGACCGACGGACTTGGAATTGCCACAGATCCAAAGGTTGCGGCTAAGGAGCTGATGGATTTCTACAAGAGAGATGATATTGACGCCATCATTTCAGCAGGCGGCGGAGAGCTCATGTGCGAGACCATAACCTATGTGGATTTTGATGAGCTTAAGGGATGTAGGCCCAAGTGGTTTATTGGCTACTCTGACAATACCAACTTTGTGTTCCCGCTGGTGACGATCTCAGGAGTTCAGGGTATTTACGGCCCCTGCATTTCAGAGTTTGCAATGGAGTGGAGCGATACACAGTATGATTCTTTTGCGCTTTTGGAGGGCACCAAGAGCTCTTTTGACGGATATAAGAGATTTGTATCTCCCAAAGAAAAAAGCCCCGACGAGCCGGAGCCTGAGTACACTGACGAATATCTTCGTGCACCTTATGATCTCGATGCAGACAGGGAACTGGTTTCGTATCTGCCTGAGAACGGAGAGCTTGTTAAGGCGGGAGATGCCAAGATAAAGATGGAGGGCATCCTCCTTGGCGGCTGCCTCGACGTCATGGCAAACATGATCGGTACACGCTTTGACAGAGTTAAGCAGTTCAAGGCTGAGAATCCCGATATCATCTGGATCCTCGAAGCCTGCGATCTAACTCCGATGTCCATCAGAAGGAGCCTTTGGAACATGCGCGAAGCCGGTTGGTTCAATGGCGCCAAGGGCTTCATCATAGGCCGCCCGCTGAACGCCTGGAAGCAGGACATGATGGGTGTAGACCAGTACAACGCAGTAACAGACATCGTTAAGGAAATCGGCGCCCCTGTGATCATGGACGCTGAGATCGGTCACATCGATCCGATGCTGCCTGTAGTGATGGGCGCGAACGCAAGAGTTGTGGTTTGTGGCAATGAACTGAATATAAGCTACTGATATCATGTGCAGGAGTCAGCGGGACGGTTCTCGCTGACTTCTTTTTTCGTGACAATGGGGACGGTTCTCTTTGGCCCCTCATCGTGACAATGGGGACGGTTCTCTTTGGCACTATTTTGCAGCGCGTCGCTGCTTCTTGTCGGTGTACATCGCTTCGTCGGCGACCTTGATCAGTTGCTCAAGGTCAAGAGACTCGTCGATGGGGCAGGTGGCGCTGCCGATGCTGGCGGTGATTATGTATTCCTTCTCGCTTACGTAAGGTCTATTCTTAAGATACCCGTCGATACGGCTCCTGAAAGTGTCAGGAGGGAGGTTTACAGGCTCGTCGGTTATCATGGCGCAGGCGAACTCATCGCCGCCGTATCTGGCGCAGATTCCGTTTCTGGAGACCACGTGGTGGATGGCTTCTGCCATGCAGGAGATGGCGAAATCGCCCTGGGCGTGGCCATAGATATCGTTTATGGACTTAAGTCCGTCCATGTCTATTGAATATACTGTAAGGTACCTGCCTGTATTGGCTGTGAGACCAATGAGGCGGTGCAATTCGTTGAAGAATCCCCTTCTGTTGAATATACCAGTAAGATAATCCAGCACAGAGATCTTTTCAATCTCGCGGTGCATCATGGTCAGATTCCTGTTGGTGAACACCGTATTGATGGAAGTGGAGAGGAACATTCCAAGCTCTTCACATCTCTTGATATCCCTGTTGGAGGTGTGGTCTGATCCCTCGACAACATAACCGAATACGCGCTCACCTGCGTGGATCAGCTTGATCACCATGGAGCCAAAGCTGCAATTTTCAATTATATCATTGAAATCAGGGAACAGCACATCTTCATTGTAGGATTGTCCTATACCGAAGCGCTTGCCATCCTTGAAACCGAAGAAAGTAGTATACTTCTCATTTCCGAGATCGCTCATTTCAGGGCGAAGGAGTTCAGTGTCGACACCGACGAACTGGAAGCCTCTTTCCCAGAGCCACATGGTGTCCTGAATCACGCTTGAAAGTTTACACAGGGAATCCAGGTGGGAAGCCTGGTAAAAGAGTGTGTTGATGCTCGTAACTGCCCAGTTCACATCGTCGTAACTGTCTGAGAGTTCCTTGATGTCAGTAGAAGAGAGGACATCTCTGGATCTTTTGCAACCGCAGGACTCCCGGAGTTTCAAAAGAAAATCAATATAGACCGCATCCTCGGCATCCGGGCGGCCTTCATTGTTCATTATGAGTTCAATCAGTTTTCTGGCCTCGCTTGTATAGTCGGGCTCAACCGTTGAAATAGCAGGGGATTTGAAAAGACATTTCTTGATGCCGTCAAAGCCTGTCACGATTATGTCTTCAGGAACCCTGTATCCGGATTTCTGAAGCTCGTCGCAGACTGCGATGGCCATGTTGTCATTGGCGCAGACTATAGCTTCCGGAATATCCCCTGATTCGAGGAATTTCCTGGTGGCTTCCCTTGCAGGTCTGTCCCAGAAGTCGCCGTAACCTAAGCGGGATTCCTCAAAAGGAATACCGTATTCTTCGAGAACCAGTTTATAGGCTTCAATCCTGTCATCAGAGAAATGATCGCCCTTGATTCCGGCCATCATGTTGATCTTGCGACAGCCGTGAACCTCGATGACGTGTCTTACCATATCTGCAAAGCCGTTGACATAGCGCATGGAGATATTAATACAACCCGGTGTAGCCTTTTCCATTGCAATAAGGGGAATCTGCATCTTATTGGCAAGTTCCCTGATTGCTTCGACAAGATAAGCGTTCTTTATGAATTCAAGATGAACGATGATGGCCTTGAGGTCGAGATGGCTTGCTATTTCTATCAGTTTCATCTCGTTGTTGTTGCGGTCCTGACTCCAGAAGGAAGTCTCGGAAAAGCCGAAGACCAGCATGAAATAACCGTTTTTGCGGCATTCCTTCTCCATCTCGCGGATGAGATTGCTGTTCTTTTCTTCATCGATCATGGCGCCCATAAGGGCAATTAGCTTTTTGGAATTAGTCATAGGCTATACCGGGTCGAACAAAAAGCGATATTACATCAGTTGGAAGACTTAACCTTCATCCATTCATCGGCGTAGAGCTTGTCGCCGTCTTCGCCCAGATACTGGTAGGCTTCAACCTGCATGGCAGAGAGGTCGGGGAAGGCCACCTTGGAGTTCTTGATATCCTCGTCTTCAATATTGGCCTGGGCTTCTGTATTGGGAGTGGAGTAGGTGATGTACTCGAAGTTCTTAAGAGCGATGTCACCTCTGCACATGAAGTCAATCCATTTCTCGGCGTTTGATACGTTCTTTGAGCCCTTTGTGATCACCCAGGAGTCTATCCATACGTTGGTGCCTTCCTTGGGAACCACATACTCAAGGTCGGGGTTTTCTCTTGCTGTGTAGATGGCTTCACCGGAATAGATAACACCGAGAGCTGCCTCGTCGCCGATCATCTTGTCCCTTACCTGGTCGATTACATAGGCCTGAACAAGGGGCTTTTGAGCTATCAGATCCTCAGTAGCCTTGGCGATTTCTGCAGGATCTTTGGAATTCAAAGAATAACCGTTCTTGATAAGAGCAACCATGTAAGCGTCCCTCACAGAATCCTGCATCAGGATCTGGCCGCTGTATTTCTCGTTCCAGAGAATATCCCAGCTGTCAACGGGATCATCTACCATGGTCTTGTTGTAGAGTATACCAACGGTTCCCCAGCAGTAGGGCACTGAGTACCTGTTGCCGGGATCGAAGTCCTCTGAAGTCTTATAATACTGATCCCCGATGTTCTTGCTGTTGGGGATGTTGTCAAAGTTAAGAGGCTGTATCATTTCTTTTTCAATCAGCTTCTGGATCATGTAATCTGAGGGGCACACAACGTCGTACTGGGAAGTGTCCTGGGCCAGCTTGGCGAACATGATCTCGTTGGTCTCGAACATGTCGTAAACAACCTCAATACCGGTCTCTTCCTCGAATTGTTCGATCACATCCTCATCGATGTATTCTCCCCAGTTGTAAACGTAGAGCTTTCCGTTCTCGCCTGATCCCGAAGATGAGCCGCAGGCTGACAGGCATGAGAGCATCAGCGCCGACAGAAGTACAACAGACAATAATCTTTTTTTCATAATTCCTCTTATTTCTCCTTGGTCTTATTATTGGGCGCTCTGTAGATTATCATCAAAAGAGTGAGCACCACTACAAATATTATAGCAGAAAGTGCGTAAATTTCGGGCTGAATACCTCTTTTTACTTCGTTATATATCAAAGTTGATAAAGTTTCGAAGCCTGAACCCTTGGTGAAGTAGGTGATAATGAAGTCGTCAAGGGACATGGTAAAGGCCATCAGGGCGCCAGACACAATGCCTGGAACAAGATCAGGGAACATTGTCTTTCCAAAGGCAACAACCGGAGTTGCGCCAAGGTCAAGGGCTGCCTCGTATACATAGAAATTCATGCTCTTAATTCTTGGCATCACGCTCAGCATAACAAATGGTATATCAAAGGTGATATGGGCCAGTAGTATGGTGTTGAAGCCGGATCCGATATGAAGGAACCTGAACAGCAGCATCAGTGAAATACCGGTCACGATATCTGCATTGATCATCGGGATATTAGTCACACCCATGATGGCAGAGCGGAACTTGGGACTTAAGCCAACCATGGCTATGCAGGTAACAGTACCGATGATTGTTGAGATAATAGTGGCAAGGATCGCGATAGCAAGGGTATTTATGAGGGCAGAAGCAACAGCTTCGTCGGAAAAGAGCCTCATATACCACTTAAGTGTAAAGCCGCCCCATTTAGCTCTCGACTTGCTGGAGTTGAAGCTGAGCACAATGAGAGTAACGATGGGAGCGTACATGAATATCAAAATCAGGGTCAGGTAGATTCTCTCGATAGCTTTTTTCATCCCATGATACCTCCTTCGCTGTCTGCAAGACTCTCAATAATCATGTTGATCAGGATAAAGATCATAAGCACGATTGAAAGTCCGCTGCCCAGATGCCAGTCATAGACCTGAGTAAACTGCTGCTCGATGATATTTCCGATGAGGAGGATCTTGGATCCGCCCAGCATGGTGGAAATCGCGAAAGTTGTAAGCGCAGGGATAAATACCATGGTCACGCCGCTGACTATTCCGGGAACCGACAGCGGAAGAGTGATCCTGAGGAATGTCTGGAAAGAATCCGCTCCGAGATCCCTTGCAGCGTTGATAACATTGTCATCAATCCTTGAAAGTGAGTTGTAAATAGGAAGGATCATAAATGGCAGGAAGTTATAGACCATACCCAGAACAATGGCCGAAGGAGTATTGATGATATTTATCGTCGGAAGGTGCAAAAAATCCAATATAGTATTGATTACACCTTTGCCCTCAAGCAGCGTCATCCATGTGAGGGTCCTTAAAAGAAAGTTCATCCACATGGGCAGAATGAACAGCGTCACAAGATATGTGTTCTTCTGAAGTTTCATGGATGACAGGATCATGCCCAGAGGATATGCGAGGATAAAGCACACCAGCGTGCTGATAAAGGCAAGGCTTATGGATCTCCAGAGGGCTTTCAGGTATCCCGGTTCAGCAATTCTGGCGACGTTGTTGAAGGTAAAAGAGCCGTCGTCAGCCGTAAGACCGTAGTAGATGACCATGGCCAGCGGAACGATTATGAATATCAGGGCCCAGGCAAGATAGGGTGATGCCATAAGTCCTGCTGAATAGTTTTTCTTAAACAGTTTCACTTATTGCCTCCTCGTCCTCGGATTCGGGAACATTCATGATCTGTATGTTGAAAGGATCAACCTTGATTCCAACCTTTGTGCCTACTTCTGAAAGCTTTGTGGAGTGAACAAGCCACTCGAATCCTCCTGCTTCAACGTCCATCTCATAGTGAACGCCCTTGAAGGTAAGGCCTGTTACGACGCCTTGCAGATTTCCTTCGGAAGGAGATACCAGCTCAACGTCCTCAGGACGGATGACAACGTCTACGGGCTTGTTCTCGCCAAAGCCCTTGTCAACGCAGGCAAACTTTGCGCCAAGGATCTCAACCAGCTCATCTCTTATCATGGTAGAGCGGATGATGTTGCTGTCTCCGATAAAGTCGGCAACGAAGGCGTTTTCAGGCTCGTTGTAGATCTTTTCAGGAGAGCCTTCCTGCTGGATGTAGCCCTGGTTCATGACAACGATATGGTCAGACATAGTAAGGGCTTCTTCCTGGTCGTGGGTTACGTATATAAAGGTGATGCCAAGCTCTTCCTTGAGGCGCTTAAGCTCGTATTGCATGTCCTGACGGAGCTTGAGATCCAGAGCGCCGAGGGGCTCGTCGAGAAGAAGAACCTTGGGCTCATTAACAATGGCTCTGGCGATGGCTATACGCTGTTGCTGACCACCTGAGAGTGAGTCGGGCATTCTTTTCTCATAACCATCGAGATTTACAAGCTTTAAGGCGTATTTGATCTTGTCATTGATATAGCTCTGGGGCTTGTTCTTGATCTTCAGGCCGAAAGCTATGTTGTCAGCTATATTCATGTGGGTAAAGAGGGCATATTTCTGGAAAACAGTGTTAAGCTGCCTCTTATTTGGTGCCATGTCCGTTATGTCTTTTCCATCAAAAATGACCCTGCCCTGGTCAGGTTTCTCGAAACCGCCGATAATGCGCAGAGTTGTGGTCTTTCCGCAGCCGCTGGGGCCGAGGAGTGTTACGAAGGAATTCTCATAGATGTGGAGATTTAGATCATCCAGTATGAGCTGCTGGTCGTAAGACTTGGAAATATGTTCAAGAGTTATAAGATCTTTACCCATTTTTGTGTGTTCTCCTATTAATATAAAAAGGTCCAATCTACTTTATTTTAAATGAGCGTATGCAAGTGTCAATTACTTTTTTTTGATATATTTAAAGTTTGTTTTAGTTGTGATAGAATGTGGTAAATAAGGGTTTTTCACAGACCCGCATTCGGGAGGCGCTAAATGGCTGCAAAAGACAAGTATGTAGCATATGTATCCAGCTACACATCTGGACTTGGCACAAAGTACGGAATCAGAATCTATGATGTGGATCTAAAGAAGGGGAGACTGACCGAGAAGCAGAAGGTTGAGATCACCAATTCTTCATATATAGGCATATCCCACGACGGACATACACTCTATTCCATCACTGATGACGGAGTGGAGTCATATCATATTTTAAAGGATGGAAGCCTGGAGTTTCTGAATGAGGCGTCCATCAACGGCATGAGAGGATGCTACCTCAACGAGGATCAGACGGACAATTTCCTTCTTACAGCAGGATATCATGACGGCAAGGTTACGGTTCTCAGACTCAATGACGATGGAAGCATCGGCGAGATAACAGATGAGAGATTCCACAAGGGCCTTGGAACAGCGGCAGGAAGAAATCATGTGCCTCACGTTCAGTGCATCAAGGTATCCAAGGACAACAAGTATCTGCTGGCTGCAGATCTTGGAATGGACAGGATCAATATCTATAGACTTAATCATGAGGAAGGCAAGATCAAAGAAGTGGACGTTATCCACTGTGATCAGGAGTCATCACCAAGGCACATGCAGTTCTCCAAGGACGGAAGATTCCTGTATGTATGCCTTGAGCAGAAATGTGCGATAGATGTATAT
>JAEEGF010432495.1_pt1 | contig 12368 bp, 5 predicted proteins | sample 9134171 | NCBI WGS metagenome assembly JAEEGF01 (sample SAMN16246542, study PRJNA631951) | gut metagenome | biome: gut microbiome; feature: rumen; material: AP-attached | host: Bos | place: Iran: Karaj | collected 2018-10 | reverse complement strand
ATGATCACGAAGAAGGCGGCGTGAACCACGACGGGTTCTGAACCGAAACCAGCCATTCCTTCCTCTTCGGTGACGATGCCCGTGACGAGAAGTATGGTGAGTGCTCCGAGAAAGACGACTTCGGCAGGTATATGCGTGCGCAAAAGCACCACGAACACCCCTATGATGGTGGCGATGGTGATCCATGCCTGCAGGCTCAGTCCAAGAAATATGATCGTTTCCACTTCGTTATGATATAGCTAATTAACTTCAACATTATTCGGCGGGCTGACACAGGGGTCAGCCCCTACGCTTAACACTAAACGTTCATCACCCAACACTCATCATCCATCACCCAACTTCTTTCTCAGTGTGAGCACATTGCAACCGTTGACGCGCTCGTAGTTGATGGAGTCCATCAGCTGTCGAACAAGGAAGATGCCCAAACCACCGATGGGACGGTCTTCAACGGAAAGGGTGATGTCGGCATCCTCCTTGGCAGTTGGGTCGAAGGGGGCGCCTTGGTCGGTAATGACGAACTTCAGTCGCTCGTCGCTGGCTTCGGCATCAATGGTTACGGTGCCTACGGTTCCCTTTGGATAGGCGTAGTTCATGACGTTGACCACCGCTTCCTCCAAAGCCAGGTTGAGGCTCATCGTGTCCTCCATGTTGAACTGCAGTTCTTCGGCAACCCCCTCCACGAACTCACTCAGTTGGGGAATGGTTTGCACGTCGTTGGGCAGCGTGATGGAGCGCTTCAGCTTAATGTCTCTGAGCTCTTTGGTGTAGTCAATGGCTAGCATGGTCAGGTCGTCGCTCTGTTCGGCAGCCCCGGCAAACTCTTTCACCTTTTGTTTCATGATGCTGATGAGTTCCTTGGCATCTTCCGTGGAGTTTTCCTTCCGGTAGGAGTTGATGGTTTGGACGACATTTTCTTCGCCAAACTGAGCGTGGCTTTCGTTCTCAGCCTCGGTGAGTCCGTCGGTGTAAAGGAAGATGATGCTATGGGGTTTCACCAAATCTTCCTGCCCCTCGTACTTATAGCCTTGCATAATGCCCAGTGGCAGGTTGGGAACAACGGGGAGAGCCTTGATGCCGTTGCCGCCCTGATTGGGGGCGGCGTTCTCGATGATCAGCGGTGCGTCATGTCCAGCATTGCAGTAGCGCAGTCGGCCGGTAGGCAGGTCGAGCACGCCCAGGAAGAGCGTGACGAACATCATTGACTCATTGGTATCGGCCATCGACTCGTTCATCAGGTCCATGATGCGCGAGACATTGGCCTCATGGGCAGAGATGGTACGGAAGAGCGACCGTGTGACGGCCATGACCAGTGAGGCAGGAACTCCCTTGCCCGACACGTCGCCTATACAGAAGAACAGTTTCTCGTCGCGAATGTAGAAGTCGAACAGGTCGCCACCTACATATTTGGCAGGTTCAAGCAGTCCATAGATGATGACGTCATCGCGCTCTGGATAGGGCGGGAAGTCCTTTGGAATCATGGCCTGCTGAATGTCGTGAGCAATGCGCAGCTCGCTGCCAATGCGCTCCTTTTCGTTGCGGATGTGCTGCAGTCGTCGTGCCTGTCGGGTGACTCCCCATAGGATGACGGCAAGCAGGGCTATACCGAGCAGGGCAAGGAATGCCATCTTGAACAATGCTTTGTTCAGGTTGCGATAGATGTCATGGTGATAGCTGGCAACCGCCATTGACCATCCTACATGCTCGTTGACAGGCGCATAAAAGACGTAGAGTTTGTCACCTTTTTCGTCGCGAACCTGTGTCTGTCCGGTTTCACCTGCCAGCATGCGTCTTTCCACCTCGGTTGCCATGGTGTCGGTGGTGTTTCCGGCCAATGCCTTCACAAAGCTGCGGGTGTTGTTAAGTCTCATGTCTGGACAAACCAGCAGTTCGCCTGTTTTCGACATGAGGATCTTGATGGTATTTGGGTTGATGTTGTCTTGGTCAATGACGTGGTTCAGCCATTCCAGCGAAACATCGACAAACGCAATGGCCGACATGTTGCCTTCGTCGTCGAAGACGGGCATTGAGTAGCTTGTGGAGAGCCTGTTCGTGGTTAAGCCAAGGTAGGGTTCTGTCCAGTGGGGCTGCCTGGTTCGTTCCACTTCGTAGTACCATTCGCGTTTCGTGTAGTCATACTGCATGTCCCTGATGGCAATGTTCGACGAACTGTCTGACTCCATGTCGTAAGCAAAGATGCCAAGTTTGACGCCGTTGTTTTCTTCTGGCCGGTACGCAACGCCGCATCCCATGACGTGGATGTTGTCCCTTACCACATGGCAAGTCAGGTCACGCGTCTCGTTAACAGAGTCGGCATGCATCGGCACACCCCACACATTGTTCTGCATGGCAAGCTCCATAGCGTTGATGACGTTGCGTATTTCGAGGGCTGCCTCGGTCAGTTCTCGCTCCGAATAGCGCACAATGCCTTTTTTGAGCTGTTTATAGGAATAGTAGCTGAGGCCCAGTAGCGTTAGCGTGGCGAGCATTGCGACAACGGTCAGTACAAGCACGTTTCCCCATTTCTGCAAAAAGGGGTTGGCATTTTCTTGGTCGTTCTTTCTCATTTGCTGTTTGTGGAAAAGCCTGTTGATTGCTTTGCGCCACAAAATTAGCATTTTTTCCTGAAACGACGATGCCCGATTCGAAAAAAGTTGACTACGACGCGAAAAAAGGCCGCCACATGCCGGTTTGTTAACGTAGTGGCGGCCGGTGCTGACTACAATTCGAACGTAGTTCGATAGGCCATGATTTGCTGTGCCATGTGCTGTGCCTGAGCTTCGTCGACGACCTGAACGGTCTGCGCCAGGTGGTAGAGCACGGCGCAGAGGCGCTGTATTTCGTTGCCACGAGATGCCCTTTGTTCTGCCGATAGCGACGCTATCCACTGCAGGTGCTGTTCGCAGTTGCGCCACACGGCATCCACATGGCGTTGCATCTCGCCCTTTTGTCCCAGCAAAGCATAGGCTCTTGCCAGCAAATGGGCACCGTTTTCGTGTGTAAACGGCAGGTTTTGGACAGGCAGTTCGCGGTCGCAGCGCTTCAGCACCTGTAGTGCCTGTTGCCGCAAGGAATCGTTGTGTTCGGCAACCGACCTTTTGTGTAGTTCCATGGCCAGTTGGGCAAACGTCAAACGCATGCGACAGGCCATGTTCACGGAGGGGGCGTCCAGATAGAGGCCCGGCCGGCTGAGTCCGCCGTAACGGAATCGGTGCATCAGGTTGTCGAAAGTGCGTTCCGTGTCGATGCATCCCTCGTCGCGATCGTGGCGGAAGGGGGTGAAACGTTCGGCTATGCCTTCGACCACGAGGTAATCATCGAGGTTGAGATACTCAGAACTGGGCACGCTGGAGCATACGTAGACGGGGCGTCGCCAACCACTGTTGGCCAGCACTTCGAGGAAAGCCAGCTGTCCTTTGTGCAGGCCTCGCCGGCCAGCGAGCGGGATTTCCATGCGGTCGGGAATCTCTTCGTCGGTGAGTTCGGCAGCCCTGCGGCCGTCGGGTGCCATCATTCCGCTTTCGCGTACAGCCTGTTTGTCCACCTTCAAATAGACGGTGTCGGTAGGAATCACCTGCAAATCCTTCTCCTCAGCGCACACCCAGTGGCGCAGGACGTTCTTCAACTCAAACGGTTCGTCGCCAAACTGCTGCCGTGCTTCCTCCGGGTGCTGGCGATAGAAGTCCTCCAGCTGTGCCTTCAGTTCCGGTCGGATGGCTATGTAGTTGCGACGGTCACCCCGATAGTCGGCCTGTTGCCAGGGGATGGGCAGCGCCTGAGCCCTTTCGTTGGGTCGACGCTGCTGGTCGATGTACCAATCCGTGGGCAGATAGTTCAGGTTGCAGACACGGATGTCAGTGCGTATGCCCTCCACTTCCTGGCAATACCATAGGGGGAAGGTGTCGTTGTCGCCGTCGCAGAAAAGGATGGTGCCGCCTTGGCCGTTCTTGGCCAGGGAGGAAGCGGAATCCTGCTGGCACGACTCCAGGTAGTTGTGGCCGAAATCGCTGCATGTGGTGCGTTGGGAACGGTTGTGATCATCCCAGTTCTGCATGGCCATGAGCAGGGGAATATATAGCATGGAACTTGCAAAAATTGCCCATTTCATCGAGGTTGTTAACCCCTTGTTAACCCCATTTGTTAAGTTAACAAGTTTTGTCAAGCCATGGTTAAGCAACTTGCTGGCATAGCTTTTGATAGCCATCACGCCAAATCCGCACCAGATGGCGAAGGCATAGAACGAGCCAGCATAGGAGTAGTCGCGCTCGCGCACTTGCAGTGGATTCTGGTTGATGTAGACAACGATGGCCAGACCTGTCATTAGAAACAGGAAAAAGACAACCCAAAACTGCTGAATGCCTCGCTGTCCGCGACGAAGACCTTGCCACAGGAGTCCGATGAAACCGAGCAAAAACGGCAATCCGTAATACACGTTGTGCCCTTTGTTCTGCTTCAGTACGTCGGGCAACAACGATTGATCGCCCAAACGCAGGTCGTCGAGCAGTGGGATGCCTGTTATCCAGTTGCCGTGTTCAAGTTCTCCCTGTCCCTGAATGTCGTTTTGCCGGCCGCAGAAGTTCCACATGAAGTAGCGCCAATACATGAAGTTGCACTGATAGGAGAGGAAGAAGCGAAGGTTTTCCCATTGGGTTGGCATTTTCACGCTTACTTGTTCTCCACCATAGTCGTAAGGCACCATGTGCCCACTGATGTTCCCCATCCATGCCTCGTAGGCATCGGCCTTCTGCGAGTCCCACATGCGGGGAAAGAGCATGTTCTGTGCATAGACCAATCGATCCTGAGTCTCTGCCACGTAGTAGCGGTCGCGCTGCGCGATGTTTGTCGTGTCCTTCGGCAGACGCTTGTAGATGGGGGCTCCTTTCTTCATTTTCATCTGCATCATCTGTGTGCCTGCCACAGGTTCCCATTCGGGTTGCGAGGTGTAGGCCTGCCCATAGACAAGAGGGCGTTGTCCGTATTGGTCGCGTGCCAGGTAGTAGGCCAGCGTGAAGACATCTTCTGGCGAGTTCTGGTTCATCGGCGGATTGGCCGATGAGCGTATCAGAATGAGGGCATAGCTCCCATAGCCAATGACCAGCATGAGCAGGCAGAGCAGGGCAGTGTTGAGCAAAGGGTAGAAAGTGCGTTGGCGGGAGTTGGCGGGCGCTTTCATTCCCTTCCATTGCGTGTACCAAATTCCCGATGAAATGGATGAAAATAGAAGAATGACGTACACAAGCACGCCTGTATTGTAAGGGCAATGGAGCAGGTTGACAAACAGCAGTTCCGACCACCCCGCCAGCTTCACAATGCCAGGGATGAGGCCGTAGAGCACCGCTGCCAACAGCAACAGCGAAAAGAGTAGTACCCGGAGCGAGCCCCTAAGCGTGGCGTTGGGATGGCGACGGTAGTACCAAACGAGAACGATGGAAGGCAGGCAGAGCAGGTTGAGCAGGTGAACGCCGATGCTCAATCCGGTGATGTAGGCTATGAGCACCAGATACCGGTCGCTATGAGGTTCGTCGGCATGCTCCTCCCACTTCAGGATGAGCCAGAACACCAGCGCCGTGAGGAACGACGAGAATGCATAGACCTCGCCTTCGACTGCCGAGAACCAGAACGTGTCGCTGAAACAGTAGATAAGCGCCCCGACAAGTCCCGCGAGGAATCCGCTCTGGGTGAGCCCCACTAAATGCGTGATGGTCCAGAAAAGTAACATGATGGTGGCGGCTGAAAGCAAGGCATTGAGCAGGTTCACCATGAGCGCTACCTGTGTGGGGTCGCTGGCCAGTTGCGACACGACATTGGCAACAATCATGTAGAACGGTGCGCCTGGTGGGTGACCGACTTCCAGTTTGTAACCACTCAAGATGAACTCTGGACAGTCCCAAAACGAGGCTGTCGGCTCTACGGTCGAGCAATATACCCACGCAGCCAGCGCAAACACCAGCCAACCCAACACGGTGTTTGCGCGCTTACTGATTGACGATTGTTGATTTGTGATTTGTTTCATGCCGCAAAGGTAACGCCTTTAGCGTGCATGTAGCAAATTCGCTGACTGACATTTGGCTGACAATTGCTTCTGATTCCATAGACAGTAGCCTTTTAAAGGGGTGCTTTCCCCGATAGAAAGGACTGCTTTTCCCGATAGAAAGGACTGCTTTTCCCCGATGAAAAGGGCGTTTTTTGCCAATGAAAGGGAATGGTTATCGCCGATGTTTTTAATGATTGTCGTTCGTTCTCATTCCTATTCCGTGCAAACGCCATTCTTGAAGTAGTCGAGCACGGCCTTCCAGTCTTTATAGGGTTCCTTTCCTATCTGGATGTGCGTGCCTTGAAATTGCAGGATGTCGGCCCTGTCGCTGTCGTCGATGAGATAGTCACCACGAAGCAGGTCTTTATGGTGCGAAAGGATGAGGCGTTTATAAGCAACGTCGCCCAAGTAAGTCTTCACCCACTCCAATTTATCGCTCCATGCCGACGGGTTGTTCCAAGGGGCTGTCGAAAGAATGTAGGTGTCGAAGTGTTCGGCCAGCCAGTGAAAGGCCTCCACGGCATCTGGCATGGGTTCCATTTTGGCAAACACACCAGGAATGTTGTCGTATTGTTGTTTGCCATTCTCGTCGCATTCATACTTCGCTACCTTTTCCTTCGGACACTTGCTGACACCCGACATGAAATCAACCAACGTATTGTCCATGTCTACGTAAACTACCATCTTCTTGTTTTCGTTCTGCATTTCGTTTCTCATCTTTGTCTTCCTTTTTATTTGATTGTTACTACATATATAATTAAGAAATGTGGAAAAATTTAATGAAACAGGCAAAAAAAGTTCAAAAATAACAAACACGACACGGCAGGTGCATACTTTCAATGAAAAAACCAGCATCCAACTCGGGTGAGTGGATGCTGGTTGCTGTGGTTTTGGGGTAGGCTTTGTGCCTCATTGGTGTTTACTTCGCGTTGATTTCACGAAGCAGGCGATCGGCATGGCCCCACTTGTCCATCATATAGAGGACGTAGCGGATGTCGACACCGATGCAGCGAGCCAGTCGCTTGTCAAAGTTGATGTCGCTGGAGAGCGAGTCCCAGTTGCCATCGAAGGCGAGTCCGATGAGCTGACCCTTGCCGTCGAACATGGGCGAGCCGCTGTTGCCGCCCGTAATGTCGTTATTGGTCAGGAAGCAGAGCTGCATCTTGCCTGTGGTCTTGTCAGTATAGGGACCGAAATCATTGGCTGAGAGCAACTCGTGCATGACTGGTTCGGCGAAATATTCCACGTTTTCATCGGCTTTTTTCATCTTTTCGACGATAGACTCAGCAGTGGTATAGTAGCCCGAAGGCTCACCTGCCAGTTCGAAACCACCCACCTGACCATAGGAGAGGCGCATCGTGAAGTTGGCGTCGCTGTAGTGGGGCAGGTCTTCCTCCATGCGCAGCTTGGCAGCGCAGAGATAGCGCTCCTGCAAGTCGATGCTGTCGTAGGTCTGGATGAGATTGGCACGCAGTTCGCCGAGGCTTTCGATGAGGTCGATGCCGAACAATACGCCGGGATCCTTCTGGTAGCTCTTCTTGTTCACGTAGATTTTGCGTCCCTTCTTCATGATTTGCGACTTCTTGTAGAGGTAGTCCACGTAAGCGGTGTAGTTGTCCTGGAACTTATTGTGGATGGTCTTGTAGAAGTCGGGCAGGTAGCTTGCGTCGACATTCTCCTTGTAGTTCTTCAGCAGGGCAGCAAAGACTTCGCGGTCGAGGGCTTCGTCCCACGAGTCGCTGTTGTCGTCGAACTCAATGTATTGCTTTTTGGGCTTGTCCTCGGGACCTTTCACTTCCATGCCGCGGCTCAGGCGCATGGCACGCGTGCAGAACTCGTTGGTGTTGCCGAAGGTCTCAATCCAATACATGAAGGCACGGCGGTCCTGCAGACGGTCGGCATACATGCGGGCCATGGCCTGGAAGTCGAGTTTTCCCTGCAGGAAGCCTGTCTCCTGCTGCCAGTTGGCGATACGATCCTCGTAGTCCTTCTTCTGATTGATGATGCCTATGGAGTCAATGCACTTGTTCATGCCGATGGAGTTTTTCCAATAGTTCGACGACTGGGCATACTTCGAGTCGTACTTAATGCGTACAGCCTCGTCGGCACGCATATGGCGAATCATGATGTCCTGCTTCACGCCGCGCACTTGTGCACGCGTGGCGTTATCGGCATCGCGCATCTCGCGAATGCCATAGCTCGAGAGGTAACGCTCCGTTGAGCCCGGATAGCCGATAGTCATGGCGAAGTCGCCCTCCTTATAGCCCTGCATGCTGACCTGTGCCCAACGCTGAGGGTGGTAAGGTACGTTGTCCTTCGAGTAGGCTGCCGGTCCGTTGGTTTTCGGGTCGGCATAGATGCGGAAAACGGAGAAATCGCAAGTCTGGCGCGGCCACATCCAGTTGTCGGTCTCACCGCCAAACTTACCCATCGACTTAGGTACTGCAAACACCAGGCGCACGTCGGTAAAGTCCTGATAGGTGGTTGCATAGAAGCGGTTGCCCTCATAGAAAGGCTTCACCTCCAGGCGCAGCGTCGAGTCCTTGGCCTTCACTTCCTGCGAGAGGGCCTGCTCCAACGAGTCGATGAGCTGTTCTTGCATATCAACGATCATGTCTGCAAAGCCAAGCTTCATGACCTGATCGGTGATGTCCTTCTGCTCGATCATGAACGAGACGAACATATCGGGATTGGGCAGTTCTTCCTCGTAACTGTTGGAAATGAAACCGTTGAGCATGTAATCGTGTTCGACGGTGGAGTGCGAGCGAATGGCTTCAAAACCGCAATGGTGATTCGTGAATACGAGGCCGTCAGGGCTTACGACGACACCCGAACAGTAGCCTGAAAAGTTCACGCAGGCAGACTTCAGCGACGTCGGACCGTAGTAGAGATCGTTGTAAGTCATCTGGAAACCTTCTGCCTGCATCTGGTCGTACACAGCCTGCGGCAGATTGTAAATGGTCCACATGCCTTCATCGGCATGGGCTGTGCTCATGCCCAGCAGGGCAATAAGAGCGAGGATGGTTTTCTTCATTGTCTATTATTATAAATATGTGTTAAAGTTCCTGTTGTTTTACTTCCTCAACCGTATCGGTGATACGGTGGTGAGGAGGCCATCTTCTTCGAGGCCGTGGGTACGCGAAAATGTAATCGCGTCTCAATCGTTCTGCAAAATTACTTCATTTTCCTGAATACTGAAACATTTCGTCAGGAAAAATGTATTGCAAAGGACTTTTTCCCCTGTTTTGCTGACACATATAAAAGAAAAATGGCACCCCAATGAATGGGATGCCACAGACATAACCGATATAACTAATTTTCATGCAAAAAAATAGCCCGCCTGTCGAGTATTATTCGCATCACTGTGAACATCTACTCTGATAAAAAAACTCTATTGGCTCTATCTTAGTTTCTATTTTTTGGTAAGCCACCGCTACAATAGTCCATCTCATTCTGCTAATGGCTTACGCGGCAGGCGGAGCTAACTGTGGTACCTTTCTCACGAGAGGGTTTATAACCACATAGTGGCTTGTTTTAGATTTACGCTGCGAAATTACTATTTTTTGCTTTTAATTGTTTGTACTATTGAAACATTTATTTGTATTTTCGAAACAAAATATACTTTTGACCTACATTTTTCCCCCAAAAAGCCGATTTCATCGCCTTTTTTCTTACATTCTATTCAAAAAAAAACTGACAAATGGAAGTTGCGGTTATGCTGATAAAAATGAAAAAAGTCCTGATCTCACGACCAAGACTTTTCACTCGATTATGAACTTTATTACTTCTACTCTACAAGTAGTTTACTCTGCGATATGATTAATCTTCATATCTAAAATTGGGTTTGGCTATCACAGCCTTTGCAAAGGTAGTAAAAAACCGCTAACAACACATGGGTTTTGTCCGATTTTTCTATTTATTTAACCATGTTTAACAATAGGGGGGTGATTTTTGTAAATTCTTAACGAGTACGGTGTTTACTTCCTTTGGAATTGGTAGCTATGCATAGTCGTCAACGACCAAGTAGGTGGTTGTATTCATCAGTTGTGTTGAGCAATCTGACGGCCTCGTTCATCACAGGATCCCATCCAAGCGAATGTTCAATAATTCCACGTTGGAAGTAGTAAGTGGAAACGATGTTGCTTTCGAGCAGGTGCTTCAGCTGCTTTCGGTTGAAGTCGAGGTCGCGAGCAGTGTCGTGCTTCAGCTTGGTACGCAGTTGTTCGAAAATTTCTCGGGTGTCGTCATAGTAGCCCTCGAAACGTGCCAGGCGTTCCAGGTTGTCGAGATAGGTTTCCGTTGAACGATCGTAAGTGAACGAACTCTTCAGTACACGCTGACAGAAGTCGTCGAACTCTGCATCGGTCAGTTGGAAGTCCTTGGCCGGTGCTATCGTCGGATGTGTTGATACATAGTCAGTGACGAAGTCGAGGACCACCTCGGCCGAGTCGGCGTACATCAGGTAACCCACAATGTTGGTCATCGAGTCGGCCTTCACCTCCACGTCGGGACTGATACCACCGCCATCGCGCACCTCACGGCCACCGGCCGTATGGAAAACCTTCGTCAGCGAGTCGGGTACATGCTCCACGTATCCGCCCTTGTCGTGGCGGTAGTTGATGGCCTGAATGCAACGTCCCGAAGGAATGTAGTATTTGTTCGTGGTCAGTTTCAGCGTGCCGTTGTAAGGCAGATCTGTCGTCATCTGCACAAGACCTTTTCCATACGTGCGTGTGCCTACGATGACGGCTCGATCCAGATCTTGCAGGGCGCCACTGGTGATTTCGCTTGCCGAAGCAGTGTCGTCGTCGACGAGAACAACCACTGGCATCACTGAGTCAATGGGTTCGACAGTCGTCAGATAGTCGCGGTTGGCTTGTTTCAACTTGCCACGATTCGACACGATGAGCTTACCTTTGGGCACGAACATGTTCACAATGTTTACGGCCTCCAATTCGGAACCGCCACCATTGCCACGCAGGTCGAACACCAAGGCATGCATACCCTGCCGTTTCATTTCGAGTATTGCACGGCGCACTTCACGCGAGCAGTTTTCCGTAAACTGGCTCAGGTTTAGATAACCGATGCCGTCAGGACGCAAACCATAATAGGGGATGGTGGGTTGTTGGATGGCCCGTCGCGTCACCTTCAGCTTTAGTTTCTTGCCAGAGGGCAACTTCCCCTTTGCCGTGGTCTGGCCAGGTGCCGGGCGCAGCACCTCCAGGATGAAGCTCGTGCCAGCCTCGCCACGCAGGTGCTGGCTCACGTAACTCACGTCTCGCTTCGTCATGTCCTCGCCATCTATGCTCAGGATGATGTCGCCACGGCGCGCACCAGCTTCGGCAGCAGGCATACCCTCGTAAGGCTCGCTCACGATGACGTGATCTATCTTCAGATTCTTGCGAATCACGGCGCCCACACCGGCATAGGTGCCCGTGCGTAGGAGCTGCAAGTCTTCGCTCTTATCCTCGGGGTAGTACTGCGTATAGGGGTCCAGCGAGTGTAGCATCGCGTTGATGCCATTCACCAGCACCTCGTTGGCGTCCAGCGTATCCACATACAACATGTCCAACTGCTTGTAAATGGCCGTAAACACATCGAGGTTCTTCGCCACACTCAAGTTGTGGTCGTCCTCCTGAGCCGCCATCGGCATCGATAGCACCAGTATAAGTGATAATAATAGTTTCCTCATTTGAATAATATTGATTTACGACTGCAAAATTACGAATAAGTGAGTGAAATGCAAAGCAAAAACCAAAGTTTTTGATTTCATTTCCGAACGAAAGGACTCGAAACTTGTTTCGCTTGGCTTGTCCAAGAAGTTCGATGTATGTCAAAATTGCGAATAAGTAAGCGAAATGCAAAGTAAAAAACTGAAGTTTTTGATTTCATTTCCGGACGAGAGAGGACTCGAAACTTGTTCAGCTTGCGCTTTAGCACAAAGTTCGGCGAAGCCAAATTTGCGAAATAACGAGCGCAGAACAAAAGGGATAATCTTTTTTTTACCCTGCATTATAGCCGTCCCCCTTATGAAGGGACCCTAAAGATGGTGAGATGGAGTTTGTTCGCGTTTTACGCGCAAATACACGATCTAATTGCCATAAACAGCCCAAAAACAACAAAATTTTATCAATATTTTAACTAAATGCAAAAAAAGTCGTCCAAAAATTTGGTCAATTAAAAAAAACACCGTAATTTTGCACCCGCAATACAAAAGCAACTGCTTCAGTAGCTCAGTTGGTTAGAGCACCTGACTGTTAATCAGGGGGTCGTTGGTTCAAGCCCATCCTGAAGCGCCATTAAGAAAGTCCTGTAAATCAAACGTTTACAGGACTTT
>JAEEGF010123980.1_pt1 | contig 12370 bp, 10 predicted proteins | sample 9134171 | NCBI WGS metagenome assembly JAEEGF01 (sample SAMN16246542, study PRJNA631951) | gut metagenome | biome: gut microbiome; feature: rumen; material: AP-attached | host: Bos | place: Iran: Karaj | collected 2018-10 | reverse complement strand
AACTACAACAGTTCATTCAAAAACAAGGAGTAAAAAATGAAAGCAGTAAAATTCATTTTTGCAGCAACAGTTGCAGCACTGGTTTCTTCAGCAGCATTTGCTGAAGGTTGGGACGTTAGTGGTAACTACCGTGGAACAGCAGAAGGAAAATTCCTGAAGACTATTGTTGATTCATCAGATTATACATCTGAAACAAGCCAGTTCCAGACATATAAATTTAACGGTGGATACAATCTTGGTACTTATGCAGGTTTTGGTGCAAACAGATTGCGCTTTAACCTGAAGTACGATGGTGAGCTTGCAGGCTTTACATTCCGTTATGATACAGCAGACATCTGGTTCTCAACAGAGCACGTCAAGTTTGCTCAGGCATACCTCAACCTGGTTGACGGTCTTGTAACTCTTGAAGGTGGTATACTTGTTGACAACCACACTGGTACAGACGGTGACATTGGTTATGCTATCGCTGATGGTAAAACAGGTGTTCGTCTTAACATTTCTCCAATCGAAGGCCTTGATGTTAACGCTGTAATTGCAGGTAAATCTACAAGTGCAGGAGACCCAATCTATGGCTTTGCTGCAAAGTACACAAACAATGCATTCAGCGTAGTAGCTGGTTACACACCAAGTGAAAAGGAAATCTATGCAGGTGCTTCATTAACAGCATTTGAACCAGTTTCTGCAATTGGTGAAGTTGTTATTAACCACGATACAGGAGCTCTTACATTCGGTGAAACAGTAAATGTAACATTGGGCAGCCTGGGCTTTGGTTTTATTGCATCAGAAGCAAGAACATCCAGCGATGCTGACTTCACATTTGCTTTATACCCATATGTTTCATATGACTTGAGCGGTGTTTTAGCAGAAGGTCTTTCAGCAGGTCTGGACGTAGGATACGATTACACTTCAGAAAACCACTACGCACTTAAGATTACTCCAGAAGTAACTTACAAGGTTGGTGCAGGTGCTGTACAGCTCTACTACTCATTCATTACAGAACGCGAAACATCAGTAGAACATAAGAATACAAACGTAATTGGTCTTGCTTACAAGGTTAGCTTCTAATCAGTATAATCAGTAAAAAGATTTAATTAGTATGCCGGTATGGAGTGCATTACAAGCTCCATACCGGCTTTTTTTATAACTCTACCCCCCCTTTTATACAGTAAAATTTTCCAGTGCTGCTTTTTATGTGAAAAAAATAACATTTTTGTAACTAATTGACGTTTTTATTGTTTTTGATTATTTTCTAAAAAGTCGGAGTAAAATCCACAAACAAAATAATAGGAGCGTTTTTTATGAAAAAGATTACAAAGAGCATTCTCGCTGTAATTGCAGCTGCATCTGTTGCAGCACTCGCATTTGGAGAAGAAACAGCTGACCACCATGGTAAGTTCTACAACAAGATTTCTTCTGGAATCGTTAATATCCATACAGACTCTGGTGAAACAGAATTTGCTGGAATCAAAGACAAGGCCTCTATTGATGTATTGTCAGGAAGAGTTGATGCAGGTATCACTGCAAGCTTTACATTAAAGCAGCTGACAGATGCTACAGACCCATCTAACCCTTACAACTACTTCTCACTGGGTAATGGTAATGTTGATGGTTTTAAACTTGAAGACTGGTACCTTGAATTCCGCCCTCTTAAGAATCCAAACTTCTTTACAATCGGTTTCCATGATGCAATCTACTTTGCAGGTTCTTACCTCCCTATCGCAGGTGCAAACTATGCAAACGGTAACTTCGGTTCAGATGTAGTATTCGTTCTCCGCCCAATCCAGGGAATCAGAATTGCAGCAGGTTTCGACCTCACTTCACTTTTTGGTTACAAGCAGGACGTTGTTAACCAGTACCCAGTACTGAACTTTGGTGCTGACTGGACATATGGTGACCTCTTCTCTGTAGGATTAGCAGTTCGCAACCCAATCAATGCATCTGGTACAAACGACATGGGTGTTGGTATTGGTGCAACATTCAACGCAACAAAGGACCTCGCATTCTCTGTAGGTTACTCTTTCAACGATGCAGACGGCATTGCTGACATTAAGGGTGAAAACCTCCTTACAGTAGGAGCTACAGCAAATGTAGCAATCGTAGCTCTTTCAGCTGATTTCGCAGCTGCACTTCCAGCAGAAAAAGTTACTTCAGACAGAGAAGTATACTTTGCTTTCGATGCAGACGCTACAATCAATGAAAAGGTTGATGCAGGTCTTACATTCTGTGCATGGATTGACACAGACAACGATTCAACAAATCAGTTCGAAATCACTCCATATGCAAACTTTGGTCTCAAGAACCACAAATTTGGCGTAGCAGTTGACTTCAACGTTGAAGGTGAAGCTTTAACAATCAGCTTCCCAGTTTACTGGAAAGTTTCATTCTAATCTGAATTAAGATAGAATAAGGGTCCGGGATTTTTTCCGGGTCTTTTTTTTATCCCAGACCTCCCACTCCCTCCTGATTCCTTTACTTCCTGATTTCCGCCTATAAAAGTTCAAAAAAAATATTTTTTTTCTTAAAATGCATTGACTTTTTTTTACGGTTAGCGTATGTTAACTATGTTAGTTAGCAGATACTAACTTGTTTAACCTGAATATAAGTGGGGGCTTGACGGGTATTCTCCTTACACAGCCACAAACAGACTATCAGTAAGCCCTCACTTCTTTTTTATGGTTATATTTTTTTGAGGACAACATGAGTTTTGAGCAGACAGTTATACAATGTGCTTCACCGGCTCTCTGCGGATTAAAGCCGGCAAATCTTTTTTCCATCAGAACTGAAATGCTTGAAGAAGCCCGTGATTATCTTTCAAATCTTAAAAGAACAATTAATTGTCAGGGGAAAGATATTCTGATCATACAAAGAGGCTCTTCAACTAAACTGCTCTTTGTATACGACGTAAAACTTTTAAGTGAAGTGTTAAAAAATTATGAGGCCATCTTCTACCTCAAGTCCAAAGGTTATCCAGTGGAAGATGGTTTTATATCTCTTCTTGAAGAACTGGTTCGCCGCCTGACAGATGAAAGAGAGTTTCCCCATGAGATAGGAATTTTTCTGGGCTATCCTATGGAAGATGTAATCGGCTTTGAAACTTTCGGAGGAAGGAACTGTCTTTATCACGGCAGCTGGGCTGTTTATTCAAATGTGGAGAGGGCCAGAAAGCAGATGAATCTTTATTCCGATTGTTGTATGGCCTGCAGCAGAATGCTGGAAAAAGGAATTAAGATTTCTGAAATCGAAAAAAATTACAGGTTTATGAAAAAAGCTAAAGGAAACTTCTAAAACTTAAGTTTTTGAAGGTTACGTTGGAAATCAAAACCGTGGAGGAAAATATGAAAAAGGCAGTTGTTTATGCCAGCACAACAGGTAATACAGAGGCTATGGCCAATGCTGTAATTGAAGGAGCAAAGGAAAGCGGAGCTGAAGTTTATTCAGCAACAGCAGATTCAGCAGACGGAGCAGAAGTTGCATCCGCAGATGTAATCTTCCTTGGCAGTCCTGCTATGGGAGATGAAGTTCTGGAAGACAGTGTGGAAGATTTTTATAACAATATTGAATCATCCCTCAATGGAAAGAAAGTTGCTATTTTCGGTTCTTACGACTGGGGTGACGGACAGTGGCTCAGAGACTGGGCAGATCGTCTTAAGAATGCGGGAGCAGAAGTTATTAATGGAGAAGGCCTTAAGATTAATCTTACTCCAGATGACGATGGTCTTGCTGAATGCAAAAAGCTTGGAGCAATGAACTAATCCGCGATTTTTGCATTTTATACAATTCAGGTGTGCGTTAGCCCGATAGATGAAAGTTTTTCACTGTCGGGCTGTTTTTTTTGCGGGCAGTTTACCAAAGGGCGTTTTCCTACTATTCTTAGGAGAGAAAATCAATTCAAAAAATATTGGAGCATAAATGGAGAACGAAGAACTTATTGTTTTTACTGATGGAGGCTGTCAGGGAAATCCTGGGCCTGGTGGATGGGGCTGCGTAATTCTGGATCAGGGGAAGGAATTTCAGTATTCCGGTGGAAAAAAACAGACAACAAATAATCAGATGGAACTTACTGCTGCAATTGAGGCTCTCAGACAGATTTGTGAAAATCCACAATGGAAAAATCGTCCTGTAAAAGTTTTTTCAGACAGTCAGTATGTTAAAAATGGCATTACCTCCTGGATTAAAAAATGGAAGCTTAACGGATGGAAAACTGCCGCAAAAAAAGATGTGCTTAACAAAGAACTCTGGGTTCAGCTTGATGCCTACTATTCTTCCCTCAATGTACAGTGGAGCTGGGTAAAGGGACACGCCGGCATTAAATACAATGAAATGTGCGACCAGCTGTGCGGAAAAGAGATAGGAAAATTTCTTTAATTATTTAAAATTTGATATATACTTAAATGTATGAAGAAAAAAATAGCGGTTTTAACATCAGGCTGGGCACTTGATTTTGTTACTTCCATGCTGGAGGGAATGAAAGAAGCAGCGGCCGGATGTAATACCGATTTATATGTTTTTTTGGCCTACAAATTTTACGAACCTAACGGAGACCCAAATACCACAGGATTTGCAGTTTACGATTTAATCAACTATCAGGATTATGATGGTATTATCATTACTCCAAATTTTTTTAACGATGACGAAAGGGCTGAAGCAGAAAGAAAAAAAATCCTCAAGTCTGGAGTTCCCGCAGTAAGTATTAACAAACCTATGGAAGGGTTGAGTTTTATTTCTGGCATAAACCATGACGTATACAGGGACTTAATTTCCCACTTGATTGAGAAGCATAATTGTAAAAATCTTGCCTTTATTGGCGGCCCCTTTAACGAATCCGGTGCAAAATCCAACTACGAGGCTTTTCTTCAGGCACTGGAATCCCACAATCTTCCTGCAAAAAAAGAACAGATTTTCATCCACGGAGACTGGTCTTACAACTGGGCCTATGATGTTGCCCAAAAACTGCTGGAAAATCCGAAGAAAATTCCAGACGGAATTGTGTGTATAAATGACCTTGCTGCAATGGCGGTGGAAAGAGTTGCCACAGAAAAAAATATTTCTATTCCCCAGGAACTGAAAGTTATTGGATTTGATAATATTGAACTTGCATCTACAATCATTCCTTCAATTACTACAGTAACAAGCGACGGAGATAGAATGGGAGCCGAAGCAGTTAAAGTTATTCTTGAAGGAATAAAGGAGCCTGTTGTACGGACAGTTAAGGCCCGGCCTATATACAGACAAAGCTGCGGCTGTCAAAGTTCAGTTTCTGAAACTCAGGTTAAATTCAGTCAGCGTTTCCACGGAGAACTTGAAGATTCCCAGCGTTTTACCAGCCACCTCCGTCACCTGGAAGACATATTCATCCGACACGAAACAATGGACGAACTTTGTAAGCATCTTCAGTATTATTTTGCTTACAGGCACAATTTTGAAGGTTACGATATGGCAATTCTTCTTAATGAAGATGTGGCCAGGGAGCTGGAGAAAGGAGTTGAAAGTAAGAACGCAGGACCTGTTTACGGAAAAAAAATGCGGACTCTGGTTAATCTTGTGGATGGAAATGCCGTTCCCTGTAAAACAATCCAGACCCGGGACCTTATTCCGGAAAGCCTGAAAACTGAAGAAAATGCACTTTATCTTTTCCTGCCTGTTTTCAATCAGAAAATTGTTCACGGATACTATGTGAGCCGAAATTATACAGGGCTTTTGAAAAATAAAAATGCTTATAACTGGACCCGTAATTTTGGAGCAATCATTGAAAAGTTCCGGCAGACTTCGGCCTACCGCAGCATGAGTCAGCAGCTGCTTTTACTTTCAACACAGGACTCTCTTTCAGGGCTTTTAAACAGAACAGGTCTGGACATTTACGCCCAGAAACTTTTTGAAGAAAACAATTCACAAAATAAAGCTACAGAAATTATTTTTGCAGATATTAACAGCATGAAACTGATCAATGACAAACACGGGCACATATACGGAGATATAGCAGTTAAAACTGTAGCAGAAACAATCCGGGAAGTAATTCCTCCAGGCTACCTCTCAATCCGCTACGGAGGCGATGAATTTGTAATCATCGGGCAAAGGAAGGGAAAAATAAACTACTCTGAAAAAATTCAGACTGACCTGGAAAAGCGCAGCAACAAAATGTCACTGCCTTTCAAACTTACGGTCAGTCTGGGTCAAAAGATTTTTAAAGCCGGCAAAGCAACTTCCCTTGATCAGGCAATCAGGGAAGTTGATCAGATTATGTACCAGCAGAAAATTCTTTTTCATAAAAGCAAAAAGTGATTTACAGTTCTTCCGCTTTAAGGACAAACATCTTTATTCCTTCACTGCTGAACTTTTCTTTAACTGCTTTTATAACTTTTTTTACAGTATCCAGGTCCTTATCTTCAACATAGGAAATAAGGAGAAAATTTGTTTCCGGCCAGGTAGAGGTTCCCATCTTGCGGTCATCCCCTCCCCTTCCGTAAACCAGAGGAATTGTTGAGTAATAGATATCCGGAATGTAGTTTTCCAGAGCTTCTGTAATATCTTCCTCAACAGATTTATTTGAAAATATTTCTACACGATACATTTTTTTACCACCTTACTCTTTGCCAGCAGGAGTTTTTTCAAAATTAGGATTTGCCCTGGCTTCAACCATTCCAGTTTCACCATCAATCTGGATAACTTTATTTTTTCTTCGCTTTGAATACGGCTTCATTATGAGAGAATAAAATACCGGAATGAAGAAAAGGGTTATAAACGTAGAAGAAGTTAATCCTCCGACTACAGCAAGTCCAATCGGCTGAACCAATCCTGCAGAGCCACTGTTTGCAAAGCACATTGGCAGCATGCCCAGAATAGTTGTGAGGGTTGTCATCAATACAGGACGAAGTCTGCTGCTTCCGGCTTCCAGACAGGCCTTTCTTAAAGTAACACCTCTGTCCACAAGCAGGTTTGTATAATCCACAAGAATAATACCATTATTTACAACAATACCTACCAGCATTATAAGACCGATTGCAGAAAGAAGAGAGAATGGCTGATTGATAATTTTGTAAATTCCAATTACCCCAATTGAAAGGAAAGGAATTGTGGTTAAGTTGATTATCGGAGCCTTGAAACTTTCATAGGTTGCGGCCATTACACCAAAGACAAGAAGAATTGCAAGAAGAATCATCTTTATGTAAACAAAAACCTGTGTCTTCATTTCTTTAGCGGAACCTTCATAACTAATGCTTATTCCGTCTGGTATGATGAAACTTTCAGCTATTCCCTTCTGGATTTCTCTTTCAATATCAGAAGTATTTCTTTCTTCATTAAGATTTGTTGCAACAACATGAACTATTCTGGATCTGTTTTCATGATTGATGGAAACAGGACCAAAACCTTTCTTTACGGAAGCAAAGCTGGAAACAGGTACAAGACCTGCAGATCCTGCTACATAAATATTTTCAAGATTTACGGTGCTGCTCCTGTCAGAAGGCTGAAGCATTACATATACAGAATATTCTTCACCATCTTTTCTGAAAGTAGTTGCCGCTGTACCCTGAATGCTGGCTGAAATTTCATTTGCAACAGTGTAAACATTTACGCCCATATTGTAAGCCCGGGCACGGTCAATTTCAATTTCAATCTGAGGAAGGCCTTCATTTGTATCAATTGCAGGCTCACCAATATCCGGAATTTTTTCCATTACTTCTTTTACCTGGCGGGCAACTGCCATGGCAGAATCAAGACTTGCACTTCGGATTACAACATCAAAATCATCACCTGTCATCTGCCCCCTCATGCCCCGTCCAAAAGTGAATGTGACATTTGGAAAATCGTTAAAGTGGGCACGCAATTTATTTTGAATGGCAATAATTTCAGCAGTTTTGGTATCGCTGTCAGGCAATGTGATTTGAATTGAACCTGAATAAGATGAGCCGCTTCTACCACCAGAGCCGATACTTGTAATGAGATACTTGTATCCGGAAACTTCTTCTTCAACAATTTTCTGGAAATCCATTACAAGCTGACTTGTTTCTTCTATATTTGTACCGATTGGCAGCGTCATTGAAACTGTAACGCTGTCAGCAGAACCGTAAGGCATCATTATCATTGTCATTGTAGGAATCATTGCAAGACTGATTAAAAGAATGCTTACACAAATTACAATTGTAACCAGCCTGTAGCGGAGAGCTTTTTTAAGCAGGAATCTATACCCCTGTCTGATTTTATCCTGCACAAAATTAAATCCGCCGTAAAGAGTTTTAAAGACTACTGAGCGGACAGGCTTTTCGTTTCTGTTTGTAAGAGGAAGAACAAATCCTGCAAGAACAGGAACAAGGAAAACTGCAACCAGCAGGGAACTTGCCAGAGAAATGATTATTGTAAAAATAATGTCCTTAAACATCTGCCCCATAAATCCCAGATCCTTCATAAAAAGCAGGAATGGAATAAATACACAGATTGTAGTTAAGTTACCGGAGAATACAGACATAAGCATTTCCTGGCTTCCCAGAATTGCGGCAACTTTAGGTTTAGTTCCTCTGGACCGGTAAGCGTAAATATTATCAATCATAACAATTGACGCATCTACAATCATACCAATGCCAAGAATAAGTCCTGTAAGAGTCATCATGTTAAGGGTGATTCCTGCAAAACTCATACAGAGCAGAGTGATTACAATTGAAAGAGGAATAGAAATTCCAATGATGATTGTTGATTTAAATGAGCAGAGGAATATCCATAGAATTATAATCGCAAGTATTAATCCTTCAATTCCGGATTTTACCAGAGTGGAAATTGTATCACGAATGCTGACTGTTTCGTCCTGAATGATTTCCAGATAAACGTCACTTGGCAGCAGAGTTTTTACCTGCTCAATTTTTTCGTAAACTCCATCTGCAACTGCAACAGAGTTTTCTCCTGACTGCTTGGAAATACTCATATAAACACCAGGCACACCGTTAATGTAAACCTGGCTGGTTGTATCAGAATACCCCATATAGGCCCGTCCGATATCTGAAATCTTAACATCATAACCGTTACGGGTTGTAACAACAGTATCATTTATTTCCTGAACTGACTGGTATTCACCCACAGTTCGAATGGAATAATCAGTTTTATTTTCTGTAATTGAACCGCCGCCTAATTCAAGATTCTGTCTTGAAAGAACAGAGGAAACTCCTGTAAGAGTGAGCCCGTATGCCTGGAGACGATTTTGATCAAGTTCAACACGAACCATGGCAGTTCTACCACCCATTACGCCTGCTTCAGCCACACCATCTGCCTGTTCAAGAACATCTGCAACTGTGTTTTCTGCAATTGCTTTCAGTTCATCTGCAGAACGGTTGCCTCTTATGGCAATACGCATAATCGGTCTGGCATTGGAATCCATCTTGAAAATAGAAGTAGATGCTTTGTCAGGAAGCCTGCCCCTTACCCGATCCAGTTTATCACGCACATCATTTGCGGCAATATCAAGATTTGTTCCAAAATTGAATTCCAGGGAAACATAACAACCTCCTTCATAAGAGGTTGAATTGATTGATTTAAGATTGTTTAAGGAAACAAGGGAATCTTCAAGTACGGAAGTAACAGACTTTTCAACTGATTCAGGACCTGCATTTGGATAAGAAGCAGAAACTGTCAGGTAAGGCATATCCGTATCCGGCATAAGACTGACAGATACGTTGGAAACAGTAAAAAGCCCCATAAGGAAAAGTAAAGAAAAGACTATCAGACAAAGAATTGGATGTTGTAAAGTTTTTTCACTGAGCATAAATCTCTCCTTATTCCTGGCGGCTCTTTGCTACATCAATGATTTTTGCACCTTCACTCAAATTCCTCATACCTTCAATTACAATTTTTTCACCTTCTTCAACTCCAGTTAAAAGCTGAATCATATTATCAACAGAATGTCCGGTAGTTACAGGTCTGAGTGTTACAAGTTCTTTTTCTTCATTAATAACCCACACATTTTCTACATTATTTTTTTCTACAATTGCATCCACTGGAACTGTTATAGCTCCAGAATAGTCGTATGTATAAAGCTTAATTCTTGCAAACATGCCGGCGTTAATTCTTTCATCCTTCTGGTCAAATAAAAGAATTATCTGCTTTGTTCTGCTCACTGAATCCAGGACCGGACTGACATGAGCTACAGTTGCAGTAAAAATTTCATCTCCGTAGGCTTCCAGTTTTACTTCAGCTTTAAGTCCGGGAGCAAGGGCTGCAACATAGCGTTCAGAAATATTTGCACTTATCTGTAAAGTTGATGTGTCACCAATCACAGTGATTACAGAGGATTGATTTACTTTTGTTCCCGCAGCAACAGGAGTCTGAGTAACGGTACCAGTAATTGGAGCATAAACAGGAGAGTTTGCGTACTGACTTCCAGGGGTTGAAGGATCAACATATGCAATAAGCTGTCCCCTGCTGACCTTATCCCCCAGATTAACTCTTACGGAAACCAGACGACCTGCCATATCCGGCAAAACATTTACAGAAGAAAGTGCAGAGATTTCTCCATTTGTAATTACATAATCATTTAAGGTTTCAATTTTACCGGTTTGAGATTTTACAGAGACAGGCATACTTCCATCGTCCCAGGGACCGCCCCACTTTCCCTTTCCTTTTTTTCCGAACAAAAAGGAAAATAAAACTCCTAAAATTGTACCAATAACAAGAAGAACACAGACTACAATAATTAATACAGCAAGTCCCACCCGCCTTTTCTTTGTAAAATCCTCTTCTTTTACATCGTCTTTAATAATTTCGTTTGCCATTTTTCACAATCCTCAGTTTTGGTTTTCTTGATTATTTATTTTACAGTTTTTCAAATTTTCAAAGTTACTTTCCAAAAGTTCCATAAGGAAGTCCCAGTGCATCTTCCAGATTTAATACAACTACTGCCATATTGTAGGCTTCAAGCTGCAGATTAACTCTGGCAGAAAGAAGGGAATTCTGTGCAGACTGAAGGGACAGAATATCCTTTGTTCCCTGATTGTAAGCATCCTGGGTAAGCTTATAAGTCTGACTCGCAATCGTAATTGACTGCTGCCTTAATGCAATGTTGCTTCTTTCCAGTTCAATCTGATTTAAATAGGACTGAATGTTCATCAGCTGATTTTGTTTTGCATTTTCCAGCTGAAAGTTAAGGTTTTCAATTTTCTCTTTTTGATTTGCAATTGACTGGGCACCGCTTGACCAGGGCAAAAATCCGTCTAAAGGAATAGAAGCTGACACGCTTAAATTTGGTCCGTTATCACCCCAGACAAATTCTCCTTCATTCATATCCTTACCTGCATATGTATAGGAAATGCCAGCAGAAAGACTTGGTCCGTATGCAGAAAAGCGGGTTGCAAGCAGGGACATTTCTGCCATTTCAAGCTGCTTTTCAAGACCAGCCACTGTATTTGACTTCACTTCAATTCCTTCAAGGGAAACTGGTCCCAGATTAAGAAAAGAATCCAGGCTGCCTTCCAGAGTTATTTCTGCATCAACCGGCAGGCCCAGAATCTGCTTAAAGGAATTAAGGGCATTTGCATAGGCATTCTGCTGGGTGGCAAGATTTGTCTGTGCATTCTGATAAGCATACTGAGCACTTAAAAGATCCAGCCGGGCCAGTGCTCCCGCATTGTATTTTCTCTGATTTGTATTGTATTGATTTCTTGAAGAAGTAACTTCACTTTCCAGAAGAGAAATATAGGACTTCTGGTACAAGAGGGAATAATAAGCTTTCCTTACGCTCATTTCAACAGAACGTTTTGCTGAATCAAAAGTGATTTCCTGCTGCTGATAACTTAAAACCGCATTTTGAATAGTTGTATAAATTGACGGAGTAAGTGCGAAACTTGCCTGCAGCCCAAGAGATATGCTCTGACTTCCGGCAGCAGTACTTGATAAATCATTATTATAAGAAGCAGAACCCCTTATTGAAGGAACAAGGGAATTCCAGGAATAATCCCGGGACCTTTTTGCCTGATCCAGGGCAAGCTGACTTTGCTTCAGACTAAGATTTCCCTGAATGGCAAGATCCACAGCCTGATCAACTGTCAGCTGATATTTTTTTAATTCGCCTTCCTTTATCTGGCCAAAGGCAAAACCATGAAGAAGCAGCACAATTCCTAACAGCGCCAATTTTTTTGCGAAAGACATAAATCCTCCAAGTATCTTTCTTATAAGTATAAAAATATTTTTAAATACATATAGTTTCAAAAGATAGCAGCAGTTAAATATAATTTTTTGTTAGAAGATGAAGAACCTTTTCTTTAAAATCCCGAATGTCGAGTTTTGAAAATCAACGAATTTATCAAAAAAAACAGCTCCCAGTCATGAAAACAACTTATCGAAACCGCAGGCTCGCCTGCTACACGTATTTTGTGCTTGTAATTATTTACGTTTG
>JAEEGF012326591.1_pt1 | contig 12372 bp, 8 predicted proteins | sample 9134171 | NCBI WGS metagenome assembly JAEEGF01 (sample SAMN16246542, study PRJNA631951) | gut metagenome | biome: gut microbiome; feature: rumen; material: AP-attached | host: Bos | place: Iran: Karaj | collected 2018-10 | reverse complement strand
ATAGTTGGTAACATCTTTGGCTCAAGCGCAGTTATCGCAGGTGCTGTAAAGGGTGACATCGATGTTCATGGTCCTGTTGTACTCGATACAACAGCTATCGTAATGGGCAACATCAAGTCTCAGTCAGTACAGATCAATAACGGTGCTGTTATTGAAGGTATGTGCTCACAGGCTTATGCTGATGTTAATCCTTCAGAGTTCTTCGAGACTCTTAAAAACAGATAATAAAGAAATAAAAAAGTGGAGTAGATTATGAGAATTTTATTGAAACTGAGCGGAGAAGCTCTTGCAGGAGAGAAGAAGACCGGATTTGACGAGGAAACAGTCAGAAAGGTTGCTCTCCAGGTAAAAAAACTTGTTGATGATGGCACAGAGGTAGGAATTGTTATAGGCGGAGGTAACTTCTGGAGAGGCAGAAGCAGCGAGAACATTGATCGCACCAAGGCAGACCAGATCGGAATGCTTGCAACTATCATGAACTGCATCTATGTTTCTGAAATATTCAGAAGTGTTGGAATGATGACAAATATGCTTACACCATTCGAGTGCGGATCATTTACAAAGCTCTTTTCCAAGGACAGAGCAAACAAGTATTTTGCACGTGGTCAGGTAGTTTTCTTTGCAGGCGGTACAGGACATCCTCATTTCTCAACAGATACAGGCGTTGTGCTTAGAGCAATTGAGGTTGAGGCTGACTACATTCTCCTTGCAAAGGCAATAGACGGAGTTTATGATTCAGATCCTGCTAAGAATCCTGATGCCAAGAGATACGATACAGTTTCTATAAGCGATGTGATTGCACAGAATCTTCAGGTTGTTGATATGACTGCCTCAATTCTTGCAAGGGATAACAAGGTTCCTATGAGAGTATTTGCTCTTCAGGAAGAGAACAGCATTGTAAAGGCTGCTACAGGTTCCTTTAACGGAACAACAGTTACAACAGACTAATAGGACACAGACTTAGATTGACCTAAGGAATCCACCGCAAGCGGTACCCCTTAGGTCGTATGGAGGCATAGGTATGAACGAAAAGTTAAAAGAGTATAATGACAAAATGCAGAAATCATTTGATTTCCTTAAGGAAGACCTTGCTTCAATTCGTGCAGGAAGAGCAAACCCTCATGTGCTTGATAAGATCAAGGTTGATTATTATGGAACACCAACACCTATTCAGCAGGTTGGTAATGTTTCTGTTCCTGAGGCCCGCATCATTCAGATCGCTCCATGGGACAAGACCCTTATTAAGGATATTGAGAAGGCTATCATGACCTCTGATCTTGGAATCAATCCAAGTAACGACGGTACAGTTATCAGACTTGTTTTCCCTGAACTTACAGAGGAACGCAGAAAACAGCTTGCAAAGGATATTCGCAAAAAGGGCGAGGACGCTAAGGTTGCAGTCAGAAACGTAAGACGTGATGGCAATGAGCACCTTAAGAAGCTTAAGGGAACTGAGGTTTCAGAGGATGAGATCAACGATCTTAACGAAGAGCTTCAGAAGATCACAGACAAGTTCATCAAGGACATTGACGGAGCTGTCGAAGAGAAGAATAAAGAGATCATGACTGTCTAAATATGGAGATTATCATGGAAGAGACAAAGAACGTACCTGCGCATGTGGCGATTATTCTTGATGGCAATGGCAGATGGGCCAAAGAGAAGGGAATGCCGCGTAATTACGGACATATGCAGGGAGCAAAGGCTGTTGAAGATATTTTGGAAGTCGCAAGAGATATGGGCATCAAATATCTGACAGTATATGCGTTTTCGACTGAGAACTGGAACAGACCAGAGACAGAAGTGACGGCTCTGATGAAAATTCTTAGGAATTATCTTAAGACCAGTATCAAAAAGTCTATGAAAAATAATGTGCGATGTCGGGTTATCGGTGACAAGACTGCTTTATCACCCGATATTCAGGAAGCGATTGCTGAACTTGAAGAGGCTACAGCCGGTAATACCGGGCTTACTTTTTCAATTGCCATCAACTATGGTGGAAGAGATGAGATAGCAAGGGCGGTACGCAAGGTTGCAGACAAGGTGAAAACCGGAGAGCTTGATCCTTCTGACATCACAGAAGAGGTAATTAATTCTAATCTTGATACCAACTATCTTCCTGATCCTGATCTTCTTATCAGAACTTGCAATGAGCAGCGCATATCAAATTTCTTATTATGGCAGTGTGCTTATACAGAGTTTTATTTTGCGCAGGTTGCATGGCCTGATTTTGATAAGGAGCAGCTCCAGATGGCTGTCGATGCTTACGCCGGAAGGAATCGTAAGTTTGGCGGACTAAAGACGGAATAAGGAAATAATGAAGACTAGAGTAATCAGCGGAATTATAATTGGATTGGTGCTTGCGGCAGTTCTTATCCCGGGCGGATATGTACTGGCCGCAACACTTTTAGCTGTTTCTTTTGTGAGTTTCTTTGAACTTACAAGAGCAACAGGTGTACACGAGAACGGCAAAAAGGTAAATGCCCTTGAAGTATGTGGATACATATCCATTCTGGTCCACTATGTACAGGCAGTACTGGTCAAGGATTATAGCTACTATATCTTTTCAATCATGTTTGCCTTTTTCCTCATAATGGTCGTATATGTTCTGAACTTTCCGAAGTTTACAGCAACCCAGGCCATAACAGCATTTTTCTGCTTTGTTTATGCACCGGTAAACATGTCGTTTGTTTACCTTTTGAGGATAAGACCATACGGAGCTTATCTTGCATGGATTCCATTTATCGCATGGGTATGTGACACCTGTGCATTCTTTGCCGGAAGAGCTTTTGGAAAACATAAGCTTGTTCCAAAGCTTTCTCCTAAGAAGACTGTAGAGGGTGCGATCGGAGGAATCCTGGGTTCAGTTGCAGTAGGTTTTATTTTTGGATATATTCTATATACCAGAGAAACGCACAATGCTATGATAATCGTAGCACTGGTGCTGATAACATTTGCTGGCAGTATAATTGCTCAGCTTGGGGATCTGCTTGCTTCCGGCATTAAGAGAGATCATAATATCAAGGATTACGGAGATCTCATACCTGGACACGGGGGAATCATGGATCGCTTTGACAGCGTGATATTTGTGATACCATGTATTTACTTCCTGGCAGCAATTCTGGTAAAACTAGCTATTTAAAAAAGTCGAATACATTGGCGCTGTATCACCACTTATGGGGATATAGCGCTGTTTTATCTATTAAGTAGAAGGAAAATAATATGAGAAAGATTGTTTTACTTGGTTCTACAGGTTCTATAGGAACCCAGACACTGGATGTTGTAAGAAATAACCCTCAGGAGCTTGAAGTTGTCGGACTTGCTGCTAACACCAGAGTAGCGGAAGTTGAAAAACAGGTCAGGGAGTTTAAACCTGAATATGTCTGCATGTATGACGAAAAGGCTGCCAGAGACCTTGAGGAGAGACTGTCAGATCTTGGCATCAAGGTATATTCAGGCATGGAAGGACTTCTTGAAATAGTATCAGTTCCTGAAGCGGATACAGTACTTACCGCAGTAGTTGGAATGATCGGCATCCAGCCAACGATCAGAGCTATAGAGAGCGGCAAGGACATAGCTCTTGCTAATAAGGAGACTCTTGTATGTGCAGGGCATATTATTATGCCATTGGCGGCAGAGAAGAATGTAAAAATCCTTCCTGTTGACTCTGAGCACAGCGCTATTTTCCAGTCTCTTAACGGAGAACCAAGAGATAAAGTGGAAAAGATCCTGCTTACAGCCAGCGGCGGCCCTTTCAGAGGGAAAAAGGTAGCTGATCTTGTAGATATGACTGCAGCAGATGCACTTAAGCACCCTAACTGGGATATGGGGCCAAAGGTTACAATCGACTCATCATCTTTAGTAAATAAGGGACTTGAAGTCATGGAGGCAAGGTGGCTCTTTGATGTAAGTCTTGATAATATCCAGGTGGTGATTCACCCCCAGAGCATAATCCACAGTGCAGTACAATATGTGGACGGCGCGGTGATCGCTCAGCTTGGAGTGCCGGATATGAAGCTACCTATCCAGTATGCACTTTTTTACCCGGACAGAAGACCAATGGCTGAAAAGAGACTGGATCTGTTTGAGCTTGGCAGTCTGACTTTTGAAAAGCCTGATACGGATACCTTTAAGGGACTGAGTCTTGCATTTGATGCTGCAAGAGCGGGCGGAAGCATGCCTACAGTATTTAATGCGGCCAATGAGATGGCAGTGAGAGCCTTCCTTAAGGGAGATATAAAGTATCTTCAGATCTATGATATGATCGAAAGAGCAATGAATAACCACAAGAGGATCGAGAATCCTGATGTGGCTCAGATTCTTGCGGCTGAACAGGAAACCTACGAGTATCTCTCAAGATAAGATTTTTATATGAAACTTATGATCCAGGTTGTTTTGAAAAAGGTTGATTTATGAGCAGTATGGTTGTCAGTATTATTATTTTCTTTATTATTTTCGGAGTATTGGTTACTTCCCATGAATTCGGACATTTTATTGTCGCTAAAACAGGCGGCATCAGAGTTAACGAATTCTTCGTTGGAATGGGACCGACAATATGGAAGAAACAAAAAGGTGAGACTTTATACAGCATAAAGCTGTTGCCAATCGGCGGAGCCTGCGTGTTTGATGGAATGGATCCGGTAGCGGAAGAAAAGGCCGGATATGATGAGCATTCTTTTTTAAATGCTCCGGTCTGGAGAAGAATAGCTACTCTTTTTGCAGGACCTTTCGCAAACTTCATTATTGCGTACATCCTGGCGGTGATCCTTGTGAGCTTTTCAACCTGGAATTTCCCTGTCATCAATAATATGACTGAGAACTCTGCGGCTGTAGAAGCCGGAATGCAGGTGGGAGATAAGTTTATCAGTATTGATGGCGAAAAAGTCTATATGGCAGGCGAAGTCACACTTATTTCTCAGTTTGCCGAGGGCAGTCCCATGGAGGTCGTGTACGAGAGGGACGGCCAGACTCATACTACGACTCTTATTCCTAAATACAGTGATGAAGCCGGCAGATACTATATGGGTATCTATCTTGGCGATTATCAGAACATCAAAGGCGCCAGTGCCCTTAAATATGCCTGGTATGAAGTGAGATATTATTTTAAAGCCACATACAGAAGCCTTGCGCTTTTATTCAGAGGCAAGCTATCCGCGGATGATGTATCAGGACCTGTCGGAATGGTAAAAATGGTTGATGAGACCTATGAAGAGGTGGCGCCTTTCGGTATTTCCGCTGTGATTCTGACTATGCTTTCGCTGACAGTTCTTTTGTCGGTGAACCTTGGAGTGATGAATCTTTTGCCATTCCCGGCTCTTGATGGAGGAAGACTGGTATTCCAGTTTATAGAAGTGATAGTTGGCAAGCCTGTCCCACCTGAAAAAGAGGGCTTTGTACACATGGTGGGAATGATAGCTCTTTTGGCACTTATGGTATTTGTTCTGTTTAATGATATTTCGAAGTTTACAAGATAATGAGGTGTTTGTATGGCATACAGAGATAACACAAAGGTAATCCATATAGGTGATCGAGTTATAGGAGGAGGAAATCCAATCCTCATTCAATCCATGACCAATACAAGGACTGAAGATGTAGAGGCTACAGTTGCCCAGATCCTGCGTCTTGAGGAGGCTGGCTGCGAGATCATAAGAAGCACAGTCCCAACAATGGAGGCTGCCAAGGCTTTCTCTGAGATCAAGAAACAGATCCACATCCCGATCGTTGCCGACATACACTTTGACTATAAAATGGCCATCGCTGCCATGGAAAATGGCGCCGACAAGATAAGGATCAACCCCGGCAATATCGGCGGAAGAGACAGGATTGCGTCAGTGGTTTCCTGCGCCAAGGAGAGGAACATTCCTATCAGAGTTGGCGTTAACAGCGGTTCTTTGGAAAAGGAGCTTGTGGAGAAATACCATGGCGTAACTGCGCAGGGACTTGTTGAGAGCGCACTTGATAAGATTGGAATAATTGAGGACCTGGGCTATGACAACATGGTTGTTAGCATCAAGTCTTCTAACGTAATGCTGTGCGTAGAGGCACACGAGCTTCTTGCGAAGAAATGTCAGTATCCTCTTCATGTTGGAATCACAGAGGCTGGAACTGTTTATGGCGGAAACATCAAGTCATCTATTGGCCTTGGGATTATTTTGAATGAAGGTATCGGAGATACAATAAGAGTCTCACTTTCAGGAGATCCCGTTGAGGAGATCAAGACAGCCAAGACAATCCTTAAGACACTTGGTATGAGAAAGGGCGGCATTGAAGTTGTTTCATGTCCTACCTGCGGAAGGACCAAGATTGATCTTATAGGTCTTGCAAATGCAGTAGAGACAATGGTTCAGGGATACAACCTTGACATCAAGGTTGCCGTTATGGGCTGTGCCGTAAATGGCCCCGGGGAGGCCAAGGAGGCAGACATAGGAATTGCAGGTGGAATCGGAGAAGGACTTCTTATCAAGAATGGTGAGGTAGTCAAGAAGGTTAAGGAAGAAGAGCTGCTTTCAACGCTCAAGGCGGAGTTGGATGCGTGGGAGCAGAGCACGTAAGTAGTAGGTAAGAAATGGGGAAGAGTTTTTTTGAAGTTTTTCCTGCCCTTAAGCTGGATGGACAGACCGGCGATATCATGGGGCAGACTGAAGTTACAAAGGTTTCCACTACAAGGAAACAGGATTTTATCAGGATTTACATTGCCAGCGACAAGCTCATTGACAAGTCAGACATACTAAAGACTGAGAGCAGTATCAAGAAGCAGCTTTTTGGCAATCAGGATATTACGATAAAGATATACGAGAAGTTCTCATTGTCGGCGCAGTACACGCCACAGAACCTCCTTGATATATACAAAGAGAGTATAGAGCTTGAACTTAAGGACTATGACCATATGGAGTATAGTCTGTTTCGTTCGGCTTCTTTTTTGTACCCGGATCCGGACAATGTCATCATGCAGCTTGAAGACAGCGTGGTGGGCAAGAAAAAAGCTCCTGATCTTGTAAGGGTACTGTCCAAGATATTCAACGAAAGGTGCGGTCTTTCAGTAGTTCTTTCTCCCGAGTTTGTGGAAGTTGAAAAAGAGAATAAAGAGCCTGACTATACCGAAGAATCTGCCAAGATGGCCAAGAAGCTCGAGGCAATCGAGGAGCAGGAGGAGGCAAAGAAGGCTGAAAAGGAAGCCAAGAAGGAGGAGAAGAAGGCAGAACAGAAGGCTTCGTTTGATGCGCCTAAGGCTGAAGTTAAGACTACAGAAAAGGCAGCCGGTAAATCCTTTGGCAAAAGAGATTTCGGAGGCTCCTACAAGAGATCGGATAATCCTGATGTTATCTTTGGTAGGGATTTCGAAGAAGATGCAATGAAGCTCTCAGAACTTATTGGAGAGCTGGGCGAAGTTGTTATTCACGGCAAGATCATAGAGTTTGACAGCAGGGATATCAGAAATGAGAAGACTATCCTTATTTTTGCTGTGACTGATTTTACTGATTCCATTGCAGTCAAGATGTTCGTAAACACTGCAGATGTTCCGGCCATCACCAAGGATATCAAGATGGGAGCCTTCGTCAAGGTAAAGGGAATTGCTGCAATCGACAGATTTGACCACGAGCTCTCAATCCAGTCTGTATCAGGCGTTAAGAAGATTCCTGACTTTACAGTCAAGAGAGTTGACAGCTCAGATGTTAAGAGAGTTGAGCTTCACTGCCATACCAAGATGAGTGATATGGACGGTGTCTCTGAAGTAAAAGACATTGTTAAGCAGGCCTACAAGTGGGGAATGCCGGGTATCGCGATCACAGATCACGGCGTTGTCCAGTCTCTTACTGATGCAAACCATGTGTGGGAGGATCTGTACAAGGAGGAGAAGGGAAGGCGTAAGGAAGCCGGAGAGCCTCCTATCGACAGGCAGGATTTCTTTAAACTGATCCTGGGTGTTGAGGCATATGTTGTTGATGACCTTAAGGAAATTGTTGTAAACGACAAGGGACAGAGCCTTGATGACACCACCTTTGTAGTATTTGATATTGAGACGACAGGTTTTTCACCTATTAAGAATAAGATTATCGAGATCGGCGCTGTTAAGATCAAAAACGGTGAGATTGTTGACAGGTTCTCTGAGTTTATCAATCCCCAGGTGCCAATTCCCTACAGGATTGAGAAGCTGACCAGCATCACTGATGACATGGTTATCGGGGCACCTACAAGAGAGATTATAATTCCCAAGTTCGTTGAGTTCTGCAAGGATGCTGTCCTTGTAGGTCACAACGTTGCTTTTGATATCAGCTTTATAAATCAGAACTGTGAGGAGCTGGGAATTGATGTGGACTACACAACAGTTGATACGCTGTGGCTGTCCAGATATTTCTTCCCGCTTCAGGCCAAGCACACTCTGGATGCTGTAGCCAAGACTCTCAATATTGTTCTTGGACACCATCACAGAGCTGTTGATGATGCTGAGTGTACAGCACTTATATTCAACAAATTTGTGCCTATGCTCAAGGAGCAGGGAGCCCAGGATCTTACTCAGGTCAATGTTTTGGGTAAGCCAACTCCGGAGATGATAAGGCACCTTCGTCCTAACCACTGTATTATCCTTGCTAAGAATACGTTGGGAAGAGTCAATCTCTATACACTTGTGAGCAAGTCTCACATTGATTACTTCAGAAGATTCCCGCTTATTCCTAAGAGTGAGCTTATTAAGTACAGAGAGGGACTTATCATAGGTAGTGCCTGTTGTGCAGGTGAGCTTTACGGTGCTGTTGTTGAGGGAAGACCGCCTGAGGAGATTGCCAGACTTGTAAGTTTTTACGACTATCTTGAGATACAGCCTGTGGGCAACAACCACTTCATGGTGGACTCAGAGAGATATGAAGATATCAACAGCGATGACGATATAAGGGAGATCAACAAGGAAATCGTAAGGCTCGGTGAGCTTTGGAACAAGCCTGTTGTTGCCACCTGTGATGCCCATTTCCTGAATCCTGAGGATGAGATTTACAGAACCATCATAATGGCAGGAAAGGGTATGAATGATGAGGAGCCGGCACCTCTTTATCTTAGAACCACTGATGAGATGATGGCAGAGTTTGAATATCTGGGCGGCGAGAAAGCAAGAGAGATAGTCATCGACAACACCAGAAAGATCATGGATATGTGCGATTCCATATCCCCCGTTCGCCCTGATAAATGTGCCCCTGTCATTGAGAACAGTGATGAGATCCTCACCAAGATCTGTTATGACAAGGCCCATGAGATATATGGAGAAAACCTTCCCGAGATAGTTCAGGAGAGACTTGAGAGGGAGCTTAACTCTATCATCAAGAACGGTTTTGCGGTTATGTATATCATTGCCCAGAAACTGGTGTGGAAGTCCAATGAGGACGGATACCTGGTTGGATCCAGAGGATCCGTTGGTTCTTCCTTTGTGGCATTTACTTCGGGAATTACTGAGGTTAATTCTTTGAGCCCGCACTATGTGTGCCCAAATTGTAAGTACAGCGATTTTGATTCTGAAGAGGTTAAGGCTTACGGCGGTAACTCAGGCTGTGATATGCCTGATAAGGACTGCCCTGTGTGCGGAACCAAGCTCTACAAGGATGGCTTTGATATTCCGTTCGAGACCTTCCTCGGATTTAAGGGTGACAAGGAGCCTGATATCGACCTTAACTTCTCCGGTGAGTATCAGTCCAAGGCCCATAAATACACTGAGGTTATCTTTGGCTACGGACAGACTTTCAGAGCTGGAACTATTGCGTCTCTTGCGGACAAGACTGCATATGGCTTTGTTAAGAAGTACTATGACGGCCTTGGAATGAGCAAGCGAAAGAGCGAGATCAACAGGATAGTTCAGGGCTGTACCGGAATAAGACGTGGTACCGGTCAGCACCCGGGAGGAATCATAGTTCTTCCTGTGGGGGAGGATATCAATTCCTTCTGTCCTGTACAGCACCCGGCCAACGATATGACAACGGCCACTATAACTACACATTACGATTATCACTCAATTGACCACAACCTTCTTAAACTTGATATTCTGGGACACGATGATCCTACCATGATAAGGTTTTTGCAGGACTGCACAGGTATGGATCCCAAGACTGTGCCTCTTGATGACAAGAAGGTAATGAGTCTTTTCATGAATACTGAAGCTCTCGGAGTTACTCCTGAGCAGATCGGCGGAACCAAGCTTGGATGCCTTGGGCTTCCTGAGTTTGGTACTGACTTCGCTATGCAGATGGTTATTGATGCCCAGCCGAAATCTCTTTCACATTTGATAAGGATTTCAGGTCTTTCCCATGGTACTGATGTATGGCTTGGCAATGCCCAGACTCTTATCCAGGAAGGAAAGGCCACCATCGATACCTGTATCTGCTGTCGTGACGATATCATGATCTACCTGATCCAGAAGGGGCTTGATAAATCCGAGTCCTTCAAGATCATGGAGGCAGTGCGTAAGGGCAAGGTTGCCAAGGGCAAAGAGGGCAACTGGCCTGACTGGAAGAAGGATATGATCGACCACGGAGTTCCCGAGTGGTACATCTGGTCCTGCGAGAAGATCAAGTACATGTTCCCTAAGGCTCACGCTGCAGCTTACGTTATGATGGCCTGGAGAATTGCGTATTTCAAGGTTTACATGCCTCAGGCTTTCTATGCCGCATGGTTCAGTATAAGAGCTAAGGCTTTCAACTACGAGCACATGTGCCAGGGTGAGAACCACCTTCACAGCATCATGAAGGACTACGCAGCAAGAAAGGATGAGCTTTCCAACGCTCAGCAGGCTGAGTACGGTGACATGAGACTTGTTGAGGAGATGTATGAGCGAGGCATTGAGTTCATGCCCATCGACATCTTCAAGGCAAAGAGCCGTGAATTCCAGGTAATTGATGGCAAGATCATGCCCGCCTTAAACAGTATCGACGGCATGGGCGAAAAAGCTGCCGACCAGATCGTTGAAGCAGCCAAGGACGGACCATTCCTTAGTAAGGACGACTTCCGTCAGAGAACCAAGTGCCCCCAGGGCGTTATTGACAAGATGTCCGACATGGGACTTCTTGGAGACATTCCTGATTCAAACCAGATCAGTCTGTTTGATCTGATGAAGGGATTTTGATATTGGACCTGGGCTGTGGGAGAAATGGACCTGGGGGACGGGGTTAGTGGTCCAAAAATCTGAGGATAAAGACAGAGTAGGGTTAGGATTGATATCCTTTCCCTACTCTTTTTCAATGCCTGATATGGTAAAATTATGGGTAAATGAAGACGCATTTTAATTGAATTTAAGGAGAAAAAATGGGATCTTTACTATTGGCAGTTATATATCTGATTTTTATAAGCCTTGGTTTACCTGATTCACTTTTGGGTTCCGGATGGCCGGTGATGCAGGGGGTATTCGGTGTGCCATCATCATATGCAGGGTATGTTTCCATGACAATTTCATTCATGACTATAATATCCGCACTTCTTAGCCCCAGATTCATAAAGAGGTTTCACACAAAGTGGATTGTAATCTTTTCTATATTTCTGACAATTCTTGGACTTTTTGGATTTTCAATCTCAAGTCAGTATGCGATGCTGTTTTTATTTGCAGTTCCATACGGTCTCGGAGCAGGCGCAATCGATGCATCGGTTAATCATTATGTAGCCAACAATTATTCCGGATCTGTGATGAATTTTCTGCATTGCTTTTATGGAGTAGGAGCAGTCATAAGTCCTTCAATCATGGCACTTGCCCTTAAATATGCCAGATGGAATGAAGGTTACAGATGGACTGCATTTGTGCAGATTGGAATCCTTTTGGTGTGCATTCTCTCTCTCCCGTTGTGGAAGAAAAATGAGCAGGGACAGGATGAGGAAATAGCTGACAGCGCAGGAATAAGAGAGACGCTAAAAGTTCCCGGAGTCATTCTTACACTTATTGCCTTTTATGCTTATTGCTCAGGAGAGGCCACATGTTTCCTTTGGACACCCAGCTATTTTGCTGGAACAAGAACGGGCATGAGCGACGAACTAATTGCATCTTTCGGGTCACTGATTTTTGGAGGACTTATGCTGGGTAGACTGATCTCAGGATTTATTTCAAACAGGCTTGGAGACAGGACCCTAATCAGAATTGGGATAGTGGTTGAGATTATTGGAATCGTGCTTGTATTCATCCCATCCCCGGGATATCTGGTTGCAGCCATTGGCTTCGTTGTCATCGGCACCGGAATGGGACCTGTCTATCCTGCGATTCAGCATATGGCACCAACAAATTTTGGCAAAAGATATAGTGCTGCCGTTATAGGGCTTCAAATGGCGTCAGCCTATGTTGGCAGCACATTTATGCCAATGGTTTTTGGGCATTTACAGCAGGCAGTTGGAATAGGAATAATGCCTCTGTACTTA
>JAEEGF010186449.1_pt1 | contig 12372 bp, 5 predicted proteins | sample 9134171 | NCBI WGS metagenome assembly JAEEGF01 (sample SAMN16246542, study PRJNA631951) | gut metagenome | biome: gut microbiome; feature: rumen; material: AP-attached | host: Bos | place: Iran: Karaj | collected 2018-10 | reverse complement strand
CAAAAGTAAAGACAAACTTTACCAAGATAACCATCGGACTGGCTTCGCCTGAAGAGATTCTCGAGAGTTCGTTTGGTGAGGTTACCAAGCCTGAGACCATCAACTATCGCACCTATAAGCCTGAGCGTGACGGCTTGTTCTGCGAGCGCATCTTCGGTCCTACGAAGGATTATGAGTGTGCCTGCGGTAAGTACAAGCGCATCCGCTATAAGGGTATCGTCTGCGACCGTTGTGGTGTTGAGGTAACCGAGAAGAAGGTTCGTCGTGAGCGTACCGGTCATATCGAACTGGTTGTCCCCGTAGCTCATATCTGGTACTTCCGCAGCTTGCCTAACAAGATTGGCTATCTGCTGGGTCTGCCCACCAAGAAGCTCGATGCTATCATCTACTACGAGCGTTACGTGGTTATTCAGCCGGGTGTGATGGCTGGCAAGAAGGATGCCGACGGCAATCCTGCCTTGGGCTCTCAGATGTACGACCTGCTGTCAGAAGAGGAGTACAACGAAATTGTTGACAACCAACTGTCAGAAGATAACTACTATCTCGACGACAGCGATCCTAATAAGTTCGTCGCCAAGATGGGTGCTGAGGCCATCTATGACCTCCTGCTCAAGCTCGATCTCGACTCATTGTCATACGAGTTGCGTGACCGTGCCAACAGCGACTCTTCCGTTCAGCGTAAGAACGAGGCTCTGAAGCGTCTGCAGGTTGTCGAGGCTTTCCGCGCAAGTGTGGAGAAGGGTGTTAACCGTCCTGAATGGATGATCATGAAGATTATCCCTGTGACACCTCCTGAGCTCCGTCCTCTGGTACCACTGGATGGTGGCCGTTTCGCTACATCCGACTTGAACGACCTCTATCGTCGCGTCATCATTCGTAACAATCGTCTGAAGCGCCTGATGGAGATTCATGCTCCTGAGGTCATTCTGCGTAACGAGAAGCGTATGTTGCAGGAGGCTGTCGACTCATTGTTCGACAACAGCCGTAAGTCAAGCGCTGTGAAGAGCGACTCGAACCGTCCTCTGAAGTCACTGTCTGACTCACTGAAGGGTAAGCAGGGTCGTTTCCGTCAGAACTTGCTGGGTAAGCGTGTTGACTACTCAGCCCGTTCGGTTATCGTCGTCGGTCCTGAACTGAAGATGGGTGAGTGCGGTCTGCCTAAGCTGATGGCTGCTGAGCTTTACAAGCCATTCATCATCCGTAAGCTCATCGAGCGCGGTATCGTGAAGACGGTAAAGTCGGCTAAGAAGATTGTTGACCGTCGTGAGCCCGTTATCTGGGATATTCTGGAGAACGTGATGAAGGGTCATCCCGTGCTGCTTAACCGTGCACCAACACTGCACCGTTTGGGTATTCAGGCCTTCCAGCCTAAGTTGATTGAGGGTAAGGCTATCCAGTTGCACCCACTGGCTTGTACCGCATTCAACGCTGACTTCGACGGTGACCAGATGGCTGTCCACCTCCCCTTGTCTAATGAAGCTATTCTGGAGGCTCAGATTCTGATGCTCCAGAGCCACAATATTCTGAACCCTGCCAATGGTGCACCTATTACCGTTCCTTCACAGGATATGGTGCTCGGTCTGTACTATATCTCTAAGATTCGTCCAGGTGCAAAGGGTGAGGGTCTGACCTTCTACGGTCCTGAAGAGGCAATCATTGCTCACAACGAGGGCAAGTGCGATCTGCACGCTCAGGTGAAGGTCATGGTTGACGACATCGTTGACGGCAAGCCTTGCAAGCACATGGTAGAGACCTCTGTGGGTCGTGTTATCGTGAATGGCATCATTCCGAAGGAGGTTGGTTATGTCAACAAGATTGTGTCTAAGAAGAGTCTGCGCGACATCATTGCCGACGTGATTAAGAACGTAGGTTTCGCTGAAGCTTGTGAGTTCCTGGATGGTATCAAGAACCTTGGTTACCGCATGGCTTACGAGGCAGGTCTGTCGTTCAACCTCGATGATATCATTATCCCTGAGTCTAAGAAAGACTTGATTGAGAAGGGTAATGCCGAGGTACAGCAGATTACCGAGAACTATAACATGGGTTTCATTACCGACAACGAGCGTTACAATCAGGTTATCGATACGTGGACACACGTCAACAACGACCTGGGTAACGTGCTGATGAAGGAGATGACAGAGGCCGACCAGGGCTTCAACGCTGTATTCATGATGCTCGACTCGGGTGCTCGTGGTAGTAAAGACCAGATTCGTCAGCTCTCTGGTATGCGTGGTCTGATGGCTAAGCCCCAGAAGGCAGGTGCCGAGGGTGCACAGATTATTGAGAACCCAATTCTTTCGAACTTCAAGGAAGGTATGTCAGTGCTGGAGTACTTTATCTCTACGCACGGTGCCCGTAAGGGTCTGGCTGATACGGCCATGAAGACGGCTGACGCCGGTTATCTGACTCGTCGTCTGGTTGACGTATCGCACGACGTGATTATCAACGAGGAAGACTGTGGTACGCTGCGTGGTTTGGTATGCACCGCTCTGAAGAATGGCGACGAGGTTATCTCTACGCTGTACGAGCGCATCTTAGGTCGTGTCAGTGTTCACGATATCATCCATCCTTCTACTGGTCAGCTCATTGTTGCTGCTGGTGAGGAGATTACCGAGCCTATTGCACAGGCCATCGAAGATTCTCCTATCGAGAGCGTCGAGATTCGTTCAGTATTGACCTGTGAGTCGAAGCATGGTGTCTGCATGAAGTGTTATGGTCGTAACCTTGCTACCCGTAAGATGGTACAGAAGGGCGAGGCTGTCGGTGTGATTGCCGCTCAGGCTATCGGTGAGCCAGGTACTCAGCTGACACTGCGTACGTTCCACGCCGGTGGTGTGGCTGCCAACGCAGCCGCCAATGCCAGCATCGTGGCTAAGAACGACTCAAGGATTGAACTCGAAGAGGTTCGTACCGTACCGTTCGACGAGGATGGTCGTGAGTGCGAGATGGTTGTCAGCCGTCTGGGCGAACTCCGTTTCGTCGATGTCAACACCAAGATAGTTCTCTCTACTGTGAACGTTCCCTACGGTTCGTCACTCTATTTTAAGAATGGTGACACAGTGAAGAAGGGCGACAAGATTGCACAATGGGATCCCTTCAATGCCGTCATCGTTACCGAGTATGCTGGTACACTGAAGTTCCACGACGTAATAGAGGGTGTTACCTTCCGTGCCGAGACCGACGAAACCACCGGTCTGACCGAGAAGATTGTTACCGAGTCGCGCGATAAGCTGAAAGTACCTACCTGTGATGTACTCGATGCCAGTGGTAATGTCATCGGTACCTATAACTTCCCTGTGGGTGGTCACGTGGTTGTTGAGGACGGCCAGACTGTCAAGACTGGTGAGACCCTCGTCAAGATTCCTCGTGCTGCTGCCAAGGGTGGTGATATCACTGGTGGTCTGCCCCGTGTCACTGAGCTCTTCGAGGCCCGTAATCCATCAAACCCCGCTATCGTATCGGAAATCGACGGTGAGGTCACCATGGGTAAGGTAAAGCGTGGTAATCGCGAAATCATCGTTACCTCGAAGACTGGCGAACAGCGTAAGTATCTTGTGTCGCTGTCTAAGCAGATTCTGGTACAGGAGCACGATGCTGTGCGTGCCGGTACGCCACTGTCTGACGGCGTCATCACGCCTGCCGACATCTTGGCCATCAAGGGTCCTACGGCTGTTCAGGAGTACATCGTCAACGAGGTACAGGACGTGTATCGTCTGCAGGGTGTGAAGATCAACGACAAGCACTTCGAGATTATCGTCCGTCAGATGATGCGCAAGGTACAGATTAACGATCCAGGCGACACCATCTTCCTGGAGCAGGAGATTGTTGACAAGCTCGACTTCGCCGAGGAGAACGACCGTATCTGGGGTAAGAAGGTGGTTACCGATGCCGGTGACTCAGAGAACCTGCAGAAGGGTCAGATTGTCACTGCCCGCAAGCTGCGTGACGAGAACTCCATGCTGAAGCGCCGTGACATGAAACTCGTTCAGGTACGCGATGCCGTGCCCGCTACATCTACTCAGATTCTGCAGGGTATTACCCGTGCCGCTCTGCAAACCAAGTCGTTCATGTCGGCTGCATCGTTCCAGGAGACTACAAAGGTGCTCAACGAGGCTGCTATCCGCGGTAAGAGCGATAATCTGGAAGGTATGAAGGAGAACGTGATTGCCGGTCACCTGATTCCTGCTGGTACTGGTCTGCGCGAGTTCGATAAGATTATTGTCGGCTCGAAGGAAGAGTATGAGCGTATGCAGGCAAACAAGAAGAACGTCCTCGACTTTGCTGAGGAGCCCGTTTTGGATGAGCGCTAAATATTTTTAGGTATAAATAAGAAAAGAGGATGCGTTTTTGCGCATCCTCTTTTCTTATTCTTCACTCTTCACTCTTCACTCGTGAATTTACACTCTGGATTCTCTTCCATGAAGGTCTGGGCGTAAGCCACGTAGTGTTCAGCATTGTCCGTTTGGCCAGGTCGTGTAGGTTTGATGTACTTGGCAGGTACGCCGCCCCAGATTTCGCCAGCACCTACTTTCGTGTTCTGCAGCACTAAGGCACCGGCAGCCACGATGGCTCCTTCGCCAATCTCGCAACCGTCGAGTAGGGTGGCGCCCATGCCGATGAGGGCGTGGTCGTGGATGGTGCAGGCATGTACCGTGACGTTATGCCCGATGGTGACGTAGTTGCCAATGTGCGTGGGTCCTGTCTCGTGCGTTACGTGGACACACGAGCCATCCTGTACGTTCGAACAGTTGCCGATAGTGATAGGTGCCACGTCACCGCGTACGACGGCATTGAACCAGATGGAACAGTTGTCGCCCATCTTGACGTCGCCCACGATGGTGGCATTCTCGCTGAAGTAGCAGTCTTTGCCCCATTTGGGCGATAGGCCTTTATAACTCTTGATTAGTGCCATATTTTCTTTCCGTTTTTGATGATGATGCCATGATGCTGCTGTGCACCTGACAGACGACGGCCCGAGAGGTCGTAAGTTTGATGTCTGACGTCTGATGTCTGATGTCTGATGTTTTGGATGCCAGTAGAACCTTGTTCCGTAAACTGCCATGCGTCTACGTAGAAGTTGTCGGCTGATGTCACCACGAAAAAGACGGATTTTGTTCCCTTGAATTGTGTGGGGTCAACCTCGATGGTCTGTTCCTCCATGTCCGTCGATGCAAAATTGACCGTTGCCACTGTCTTCAGACTCTTGGCGCCCAGTCTGATTTCCAGTGTGCCGGTACCCTTGGCACGCAGTGTGAACTTGTCGGCACCTGTTGCACCGAAGTCCACGCGTTTCTGGTTAATCCATGCGCCGGCCTTCATCTTCACCTGCAGATTTCTTGACGCGTCGTTGCCCAGCGTGCTGATGCTGGTGTTCTTGGTGATGTTGGTGAAGTCCTCGTAGTTCACGCCGCCGCAGTTGCCCATGGTCTCGGCTTGCTGCAGATCGTAGGGGTTCAGGTATTTGATGCCGCTGACACCTTTTGCCGTCAGACTGGCCTTGCTGACGGTCTGTGTGGTCTCGTCCACCGCTACCTCGTCAACGCAGATGGAGCGGTAGGTTGACGCGTTGGACTCGGTGGCCTTGGCTTTCTTCATGCCTTCCAACAACAGACCGTTGTGGTAGATGTGATAGTATTTGCCCTGGAATTTGTGCAGGTGCGAGTGGTTGTTGGGCGACGAACCAGGGTGGGGACCATAGACGCCTTTATACACCCATGAGTTGGGATCGGTGGGATTGTCTGTCACCATATAGCACATGGTACAGGTCTCGGGCTTTGGTACGTTGATGCCGTGTTGCGACTTGTATGTGTTCCAGTCGGCATCCGAGCGGTTCGACCAGTTCGAGCAGTATGTATAGACGTATTTACCGTTGATGACGTTCAGCTCGCTGGCCTCGAAGTGGTAAGGGGCAGGCAGGACGATGGCGCTGCCGTCCAAGGCCGTCATCGACGGCTTCAGTTTGGCAATGCGGGCGGTGTTGGGCATCAGCGGATTGGCACCTTCGGGGGGCAGACCGCCGAAGGTTATCCAGCCCGTGCCGTTATCGTCGATGACTACACCTGGGTCGAAGTTGGCACCCTGCGTCACTGCGCCCGGCGTGTCGCTGCCAATCAGCGACTCCCTCAGCGGCGACGTCCATGGTCCTATGGGTGAGCTGGCTTTGAGCACACCCACGCCATGGCTGTTGTTGGCAAAGTAAAGGAAGAACTCGTCCTTGCCGTCGTCGGTGGTGCGCCACATGACTGACGGAGCCCACGAGTTATGAAAGGCGCGCCACCATTTGGACGTGGACCATGTCGAACAGAGCTTGGCGACGTCGATGGTGCCGTGGAACGTCCAGTTTACCATGTCGTCCGTCGAGAAGACCACCAGCGACTTGATGTCGCCGTAGCCGTTCTCGCCTTTCTTGCCGTTCTTGATGAACTGCTGGTGGTCGTTCGACCCATAGACGTACAGACGTCCGTTGTAGTCCAGTGCCGTCGGGTCGGCACAATACACGGTGGGACTGATGGGGTTGTTGTTACTTGATGCCTTGAATTCGGTGGCAAGGGTCTGTGCATTCGTCTGAATGCAAGCAGCCATAACGGCTGCGGTCATGAATAGTTTCTTGTACATATTAGTTGTAATTTTTACGTTTTATGCTGCAAAGGTACAATATTTTTTGTACTTTTGTAACCAAAAAGAAAAAAAGTTTAGGATAATGCGAGATATTTTCCTGAACTTGTCGTATAACAAGTAGAAGCAAGAACCAAATGAGTGATCTGACAGAGACAGAAATCGTGGCAGCCGTCCGACGTGGACGGCACGAGGGACAGACGGCAATGGTCAGTCGCTATGCGCAGCGCGTCTTTGCGATGATAGCCCGACAGGTGCCCGACGTGATGGATGCTCAGGAGCTGACGCAGGATGCCTTCCTTCGTGCCTTCGACCGTATCGATAGCTACGACCCACAGCGTGCCTCGCTCTCCACATGGCTTTGCCGGATAGCCTACAACCTGACACTCGACTTTCTGAAACGCCGACGCCCGATGATCGTCTCGATAGAAGACACGACGGTGTGGCAGACGGACATCAGCGACGAAGTGTTAGAAGCTGAGCTGAGCACAGGACGCGAGGAACGCATCGAACGGTTACAAGAGGTTATCGACGACCTGCCTGACGACGAACGGATGCTGCTGACGCTCTACTACTTCGAGGACCGCCCTCTGACGGAAATCGCCTACATCACAGGCATTGATGCCAAACCACTGGCCAACCGCCTGTACAGAACAAGAAAGAAACTCTTTCAGAAGTTAAGAGTTAAGAATTAAGAGTTAAGAATTAAGAAATAATAATTGATAATGAACAAACGATATAAAGACACGGACCTGCGCGAGGCTTTGCATCGTAAATATGCGGACACGCCACAGCTGCCCGCCGACTTCATGGCGAAGATGGAGCAGCGGATGGCAGAACGGCAGGCTGCGCCCAGCGGTTCAGCCGCTGGGGCCAAACGCGTCCGCCTGTGGCGCTGGGTGGCCGCTGTCGCCTCTATCTTATTAATAATAGGTATAGGCTTGCACGTCCAGTTTTCCGACTGGACACGTCCAGTTGCTCAATCGGACACGTCCAATCAGTCAATCGAGCACGCTCAATCAATCAATCGAGCACGCTCAGTTGCTCAATCGAGCACGCTCAATCAGTCAATCGAGCACGCTCAATCAATCAATCGAGCACGCTCAGTTGCTCAATCGAGCACGGTCAATCCATCAACTGACCACGGTCAATCTATCAATCGACCACGGTCAATTGACCAATCGACCGTGGTCGATTCAGATCCCGACCTGCACTACGCTGCTGCCGACCTGACGAAAGACACCATTCCATACCAGGATCCGGCCCGTGTGGACGACTACATTTTCCAGTTGGCCGACTACCATCAGGTGAAGCAAGGCCAGCTGACATGTTCGCTGCCTGTGGACAGCAGCGTGGTGTCCAGCGTCTACGTGTTCCCTGACAAGGACGAGATAAATCTGTTTGGACGACTGTTGCAGGTAGCCTGCTGGTACGACTCGAAAACTCCGGGCTACCATCTGAACTTCTCGCAGGAGCAGTTTTTCTTTGAACTGAAGGACCTGCGCCGCCAGTTGCAGTACCGCTGGGTTGCCGAGCGCATCAATGGCCGCATTCTGTTCTACTCGACCCATGCACCGCTGGGCGTCAAGGAGTCGTCCGCCTGCTACCAGGAATATCGCGATGAACTCATGTATCAAAATAGTATTAACCACAAAACTAAAGAGATATGAAACGTATTGTAACCCTCAGCCTCATGGCTGTCACCTGCCTCACGATGCAGGCACAAGAGAAGAATAATGTTACTGTCTTGGCACAAAGCAGTGGTATCTGGATGTCAACGCCTTCGACGGCCTATGACAAGAAGACCAAGAAGAGCATTGCCGTCTGGCCCAGAACCGAAAAGGATGACTGGTTCGAGCCTTCAGGCCTGGTAGTAGACAAAGTGCCGACTGTCAAGAGTTTTGCCGACGTGTTCTCTGATTGGGTCGATGCCGTGCCCGACTTTGAAGAACAGTACACACCCATGCCGTGGCTGTTGACCGAGGAGAACGGCGAGACCGTGCTGCATTGCTATCTGAAGATGCCCGCCGACGTCGTGAACAACTTCTGGCTGACTGACGAAGAGGGCTGCCTGCTCGACAAGGAGCATGGTGTCAGTTATCGTGCCCGCCGTACTGAGCCCGACTGCTACTACAAGCGCTTCGCCTTCAAGGGCAAGAAGGGCGATGTGGTCGACTTCAAGATCTTCTTCCCTAAACTGCCGCCGACCACCAAGAAGGTTGCCATCTATGGCGTGCCCAACTGGAGCCTGAGAGGTCGCGAGGTCATTCTTAACCGTCAGCCGTCAGGACTTGTCTTTCATGGTGTTGCCAACTACTACGACCAAACGCCTGAGTTCCACCACCCAACCCAAATCGTCGAGGCCAAGGACTACGACAAGGACAACTTCTTCACGTGGTCGGAATATACTGATGCCCACCTCATCAAGCCCGTCGAGGAAGGAACCATGGCCATGTGGCTGACCCCTGTGGCTACCTATGTCGCCGTTGCCACAGAGATGAACTGGCGTCGTGAGTATTTTGGCCGAGGCGGCAATACCATCCTGATTGACAAGTCGGGCCACCAATATAAGTGCAAGGGCGTGATGGACTATCCTAACGGGCCAATGTTCTGGGTACAGGGTTACTCCGGCGACTACTTCGCCATCGTCCTCATCTTCGAGCCGCTGCCCCTCAACCTCGACACCATTACCTACATCGTCCCTGAGGGCGAGCCCTTCAAGGCCAACTTTGCCAGTTGGAGCGGTGACGTAAAGGCAAACCTCAGCATCAAGGAACTGCGCGACAACCAGAAACTCTTCGAGTACTTCCCACGCAAGGTCGTCGAATAGTTTTGGGAATTAAGAAATATTAAGATAGCCAACGCAAGAAATCACACAGACTTATCGTATATATAGATGAAAGTTATTTATACAAGGTTAAGTTAACAACAAATCGTAATGACTAATTTAGGATCAACTCTATCACACGTGGGAGAAGCACGGAACGCAGTGATGCGCTCTGTGTTTCTTTTCCTTTGCGCTTTCGCTGTCATCACAGGTCATGCGCAAGAACAACAACAGGATACAACACAAGTAAAGAACACCAAGAAGGAGAAAAAGGTCTTTCTCTGGGGCTACCTGTCCGATTCGTTCACACGCTCGTACATTCCCGACGTGAAGGTCGTGGTGCTGAGGGCTGACTCGTCACTGGTCGACTCGGCCCAGGTTAGCAACGGCTACGGCGGTTTCAAGTCATCGGAATACTATCTGCAGGTGCCTGCGAAGCCTGCCAAGTACATCATCAAGGCCACGCATCCCGACTACGAGACGACCTACAAGGACTACGAAATCAAATACGTAGCCCGCAACCGCGACTTCGAGGTGCCGTCCATCCGCATGCGTCGCATCCAGCGCAGCAACTACGACAAGGAAGGCGGTACGCTGCAGGAAGTGGTGGTCAAGGCTACGAAAGTCAAGATGGTCTATAAGGGAGACACCATCGTCTTCAACGCCGATGCCTTCAACGTGCCCGAGGGCTCGATGCTCGACGGACTCATCAAGCAGTTGCCGGGCGTGGAGCTGAAGGACGACGGCGAAATCTTCGTCAACGGCAAGAAGATTGAGAACCTGACGCTGAACGGTGCCGACTTCTTCAAGGGCAAGAACAAAATCATGCTGGAAAACCTGCCGCACTATACGGTGAAGAATGTGCAGGTGTTCAACAAGCGCACACCCAAGAGCGAATTCCTGGGGCGCGACATGGAGGAAAAGGAATACACGATGGACGTCGTGCTGAAGAAAGAATACAGGGTAGGGGCCACCGTCAATCTGGAGGCCGGCTACGGTACTGACGACCGCTACAAGGCCCGTGGCTTCGGACTGCGCTACACCGACCAGACACGCGCCGTACTCTTTGGCGGCATGAACAACCTGAACGAATACATCGACTACGACCGCGAGGGCAACGAACGCGACCGTACGCAGGCTTCCGGCGACCGCGACGTCAAGACCATTGGCGGTCTGTGGGCGTGGCATGCACCTGAGGAGCGCATCACCGATAATCTGGATTTCCGCCTGAACTGGCAGGATGTCCATACCGAGAACGAAAGCAATAGCGAGAACTTCCTCGCCGGCAAGAGCACCTTCGGACAGTCGCGCTCGGTCAGCAATAACCGACCTTTCTCGCTGACGGCCCACAACACGTTCTACCTCCGTAAGCCCGTCTACATCTATTCGTGGCTGAACTTCGAATACAATCGTGGCAATTACAGTGGTGAGAACTGGTCGCTGACAGCCAACGACCAGCTGATGAAGGACTCGGTAAACCATACGTGGGGCGTCTCCAAATCGAGAAACAACAGCCTGCAGCTGAGCTGGCAAATCAATGGCGAAGTCAAGTTGCCTTGGGGCGACGAGCTGGAGATGGATGTTGATATGAACTGGAACCGTCAGTGGAGCGACGGCAATTTCTCGCAAAACCGCTATACCTTGTTTAATACAGGGACCGTCGACCAGCGCAACCAACATACCGACAGCCCTTATAGGAACTATGGCCTCACCGGACAGCTGTCCTACAGGCTGCGACTGACCGAGAACCTCTCCATAGCGCCAAGGCTCAGTGTCAACTACAGCTATAATGCCAACGACAACCACCTCTATCGGTTGGACTGGCTGGGACCGCAGTGGGCCGTCGGTGGACCGCATGCCATGGGGTCGCTGCCCGCTGCCGACTCGCTGGCGCTGGCGCTCGATGCCCCCAACTCGTCAGAGCAAAGCAATCGGGAAAACCAGTACAGTGCCGGCATGATGCTGAACTACAGCAAGTCGCTGGAGAATAGCAATGGCTACCTGTATTATTACGTCATGCTGACAAAGCAGTTCCACCGCAAGCACATGTCGTACGACAGCGATGCACTGCATGCCACCATGAACAGCAACTATGACTATCTGAAGCTGAACTTCCACTTCAACTATAGTTTCGACAAAAGCCATAAGTCCATCTCTGCTTACGGGCAGAACTCCGTATCGCTGCCTGACATCGGACAGTTGGCCGACATCACTCAGACCAACAACCCGCTATATATCCACAAAGGCAACCCCGACCTGAAGCCGCAGACCTACTGGTGGTTCAATGCCAGCTACCAGACGAGGGTTGACAGCACTAACCAGCACTTCAACTTCGGCATCAGCGGCAACATCCAGCACAACGCCATGGCCACCGCCTATACTTACGACCCCGCTACGGGCGTTCGCACCACGTGGACGGAGAACATCAACGGCAACTGGAGCATGACCGGTAGCATCGACTTCGGTCGTGCCTTGGACAAAAAGAAGTTCTGGTTCATTGGCGCCAACCTCAGTGGCGGCCTTGGTCAGAGCACCGACCTCTCGTCCGTCCAGTCTGCCGACCCGCAGCAGCAAACAGAACCCCAGCGCAATCGTGTCACCAATACAAACCTCGTCTTTGCGCCTAATCTCCGTTTCCAGAAAGAGAAGTTGACCTTTACCCTCAAGGGCAACGTCACTTGGCGCCACTTCCGCCGCAGTATCGAGGTCAGCGAGTTGCCCACCAACATGTACGACTTCAGCTATGGCTTCAATGCCAACTACAAGCTGCCTTGGAACTTCGTCATCGATACTGACCTTCAGATGCATTCGCGCCGAGGCTATGCCGACGAACAGATGAACGACAACCGCCTCTATTGGGATGCCACGCTCACCAAGTCGTGGCGTCAGGGCCGTTGGGTGGCTAAGCTGAAAGGCTACGACCTGCTGGG
>JAEEGF011771415.1_pt1 | contig 12373 bp, 10 predicted proteins | sample 9134171 | NCBI WGS metagenome assembly JAEEGF01 (sample SAMN16246542, study PRJNA631951) | gut metagenome | biome: gut microbiome; feature: rumen; material: AP-attached | host: Bos | place: Iran: Karaj | collected 2018-10 | reverse complement strand
GTGTCGTGACACGGCTCTGGCATGCCGTATGCGCAATGCGCATAGGCGCCAAGCGTGGCGTATGCCGCAGGCATAGCCACGCCCCCAAAAAACGATGAAATATCACAAAGGATATAGGTGATATACCCATTTTTATCCACATTCGCAGTGATTGGGCGAATTCGCTAAAAATTCGAAATTCGATTGGTGTCGGTAATTTCTTTTGGATTTCTCATCATATTAGTTAGCAGAAAATCAGGCGTATGCGGTGATATATCAAATTTGATATGGATGTTATTCGAAGTTTATCATTTTCATTGCCTAAAATTGATACTAATACTCGTGTCGGCTCAGATGAATGGGGGATTGAGCCAAAGCATTACTCGAATCACAGGAGAGACGAATGAACTACGAAATCGTGGAAGGCGTTGATAAGCTCTTAGCGGCCATTGGGCGCGTCAGAAAAGCACAGCAGCAATTTGCCTCCTATAGCCAGGAGCAGGTCGATAGAATCTTTCTGGCTGCCGCTACGGCTGCCAATCAGGCGCGCATTCCGCTCGCGCAGCTCGCGGTCGAAGAAACCGGCATGGGCGTTGTCGAAGACAAGGTCATCAAGAACCACTTTGCCTCTGAATATATCTATAACGCATACAGAAACGCCAAAACCTGCGGCGTCATTGAAGAAGACAAGGCTTACGGCATTCAGAAAATCGCCGAGCCCATCGGCATCATCGCGGCCGTCATTCCGACGACAAACCCAACATCCACGGCGATTTTCAAAACATTAATCGCCCTCAAGACGCGCAACGGCATCATCATCAGCCCGCATCCGAGAGCCAAGAAATGCACGATTGAGGCGGCCAAAATCGTTCTCGAAGCTGCCGTAAAAGCCGGTGCGCCCGAAGGCATCATCGCATGGATCGATGTGCCGTCGCTTGAAATGACAAACACCGTGATGAAAGAGGCCGATATCATCCTGGCAACAGGCGGCCCGGGCATGGTTAAAGCTGCTTATTCCAGCGGAAAACCTGCACTTGGCGTCGGCGCTGGAAACACCCCCGCCATCATCGACGAAACCGCCAATATCACACTCGCCGTCAATTCCGTCATTCATTCGAAGACCTTTGATAACGGCATGATCTGCGCGTCAGAACAGTCCGTCATCGTCCATAAAAATGTCTATGACCAGGTCAGAAGCGAATTTGCGCGACGCGGTTGCTACTTCCTGAGTCCGGATGAGACCGAAAAAGTTCGCAAGACCATCCTCATCAATGGCGCACTGAACGCCAAAATCGTCGGTCAAAAGGCCGCCAAAATTGCCGCACTCGCCAATGTCCAGGTGCCCGAAGGAACCAAGATTCTGATCGGCGAAGTCGAAAGCGTGGAACTGTCGGAAGAATTTGCGCATGAGAAATTGTCGCCGGTGCTCGCGATGTACAAGGCCGAGGATATTCAGGATGCGTTTGCAAAAGCCGAGCATCTCATTGCCGACGGCGGCTATGGTCATACCTCGTCGATTTATCTCGATGAAGTCTCACAGAGAGACAAAATCGCCGAATTCGCAGCCAGAATGAAGACATGCCGCATCATCGTCAATACGCCGGCTTCGCATGGTGGAATCGGCGATCTGTACAATTTCAAACTTTTGCCATCGCTCACCCTGGGATGTGGATCGTGGGGCGGAAACAGCGTTTCTGAAAATGTTGGCATCAAACATCTGCTCAATATCAAAACCGTCGCCGAAAGGAGAGAGAACATGCTCTGGTTCCGTGCCCCACAAAAAGTATATATCAAGAAAGGTTGTCTGCCTGTGGCCCTGACCGAGCTTCGCGACGTGATGGGCAAGAAGAAGGCGTTCATCGTGACCGACAGCTTCCTGTATAACAATGGTTATACCAAGCCGATCACCGACAAACTCAACGAACTTGGGATTCAATATACATGTTTCTTTGATGTCGAGCCCGATCCGACGCTGGCCAGTGCCCGGTCCGGTGCGGCCCAGATGGCGCTGTTCCAGCCCGATGTCATCATCGCGCTCGGCGGCGGTTCCGCCATGGATGCGGCCAAAATCATGTGGGTTCTGTACGAACATCCGGAAGCCGATTTCATGGATATGGCCATGCGCTTCAGCGATATTCGCAAGAGAATCTATACATTCCCGCACATGGGCGATAAGGCTTATTTCATTGCGATTCCGACATCGGCTGGTACGGGTTCCGAGGTTACGCCGTTTGCCGTCATCACAGACGAATCCACGCACATCAAATACCCGCTGGCCGATTACGAGCTGATGCCCAATATGGCCATTATTGATGCCGATTTCCACATGACCGCACCCAAGGGTCTGACGGCTGCATCCGGCATTGATGCCGTGACCCATGCCCTCGAAGCCTATGCCTCGATGCTCGCCACGGATTATACCGACGGCCTTGCACTGCGCGCACTCAAAGTCATCTTCGAATATCTCCCGCGCGCCTATAACAATGGCGCCAATGATCCCGTCGCCCGCGAAAAAATGGCCAATGCCGCGACGATGGCCGGTATGGCTTTCGCCAACGCTTTCCTCGGCGTCTGCCACTCGATGGCCCACAAACTCGGCGCTTTCCATCACATCGCACACGGTGTCGCCAATGCGCTGATGATTTGCGAAGTTCTGCGCTTTAACGCCGCCGAAGTCCCCGCCAAAATGGGCACATTCTCACAATACGATCATCCCCACACGCTCGCCAGATACGCAGAAATTGCCGATTATCTCGGTCTCGGCGGCAATTCGGACAAGGAAAAACTCGATAACCTCATCAAAGCCATTGAGGATCTCAAAGTTAAAGTCGGCATCAAACCGACCATCCGCGATTACGTTACCGACGAAGCCGATTTCCTCGCACGCCTCGATGAAATGTGCGTCATGGCTTTCGATGATCAGTGCACGGGCGCCAATCCGCGATATCCGTTGATCAGCGAAATCAAACAAATGTTCCTCAATGCCTACTATGGCAAAACATTCGTTGAAACCGAAACCCCAAACGCTCAATAATACAGCCGTACTGAGTACGATTAACCTATCTGTAAGGAGAAACTATGGTAGCACTGGATAGAATGATTGCTGTTCGCAATCGTAAAACTGTATATCGGGACGGAGATAAATGTATTAAGGTGTTTGACGAGACTTATTCAAAGGCCGACATCCTGAATGAAGCGCTCAATCAGGCACGCGTGGAAAACATCGGCCTGAACGTCCCCAAAATCCTCGAAGTCGCCATGATTGACGGCAAATGGGCGATTATTTCCGATTATATTCCCGGCAAAACCCTCGAAGAACTCATCAAGAAAGAGCCCGAAAACAAACAGGCCTATTTCGAACAGTTCGTCGATATACAATTGGAAATACTTTCTAAAAAATGCCCGCTGCTCAATCGACTCAAGGAAAAAATGAATCGCAAAATCAGCATGGCCGATATCGATGCCACCACGCGCTATGAGCTCCATACGCGTCTCAACGGCATGCCCAATGCCGATCAGGTCTGCCACGGCGATTTCGATCTTTCCAATGTCATTATTTCCGAAAATGGCCCTTATATTATCGACTGGGCCCACGTCACGCAGGGCAATCCCGAAGCCGACGCCGCAAGGACTTATCTGCGTTTCTGGCTTTCCGGAAATATACAAGGTGCCGAGCGTTACCTCGATATATTCTGCAATAAATCTTCTATCGAAAAGCAAATGATACAACGCTGGATGCCCATCGTCGCAACGTCACAATCTGTCAAAAGCAAGCCTACAGAACGCGAATTCCTGCTTTCGTGGGCCAACGTCGTCGAATATCAATAATACAAAATATATTGATATTTGATTTGTTGGGCATGACTGCTTCGCACGTCATGCCCGGCGACCTATGGCAGGCCATACGGCCGCCGGCTGTGTCTATTGCCTGCGGCAATACGCCACAGCACTTTTCTGCAATACTTACGCCTCACAAATATACAGGAGAATTCATATGAAAAAAGTTACAGTCTGCATCGGTTCCTCATGCCATCTGAAAGGTTCGCGCCAGGTCGTCGAGATGCTTCAGTATTTCATTGCCCAGAACAAACTGGATGACAAAGTCGAGCTCAATGGCACGTTTTGTATGGGAAATTGCCAGAAAGGCGTGTGCGTGACCGTCGACGACGAATTTCACTCGGTCACACCCGATACGGTTAAAGACTTTTTCGACAAAGAAATCCTTGCCAAAGTGTAATTATGCTCGACATTAAAGTATGTGTTGGCAGCTCGTGCCATATCAAAGGATCGCAGACCATCGTGCAGATGCTGCAGGATGCGATCGCAGAACATCATCTCGAAGATAAGATCACGCTCTCGGGCAGTTTCTGCACCGGAAACTGCAATCGGGTCGGGGTCACCATCATCGTGGATGATAAGACGTTTACCGGGATCATTCCCGAATCATTCAACGAATTCTTCAGGGTCAACGTGCTCAGCCGCGTGTCGCATTAGTACGTTGGAATCATCATACAAATGAGATAGATTCTACCGATTCAATCGCCCTGAAGGGGCGAAATATCACAGCCCGGGGTGGAGCGGCAGCGCAACCCCGGGAAAACGGATTTCACCAATTCAATCGCCCTGAAGGGGCGAAACAAAAAGAAAGCATAGAATGCGCTAGGTTTTGGGGGAGCACTTCCCCAAAAAGAACATCCAAGCTCGTTAGACATCGACAACATCAACACGACATTCATGGGGGCTGCAATGATAGATTGCCTGGCTTTAAAAAAGTCAAACTGTAAGAATTGTCACAAATGTATTCGGCACTGTCCGGTAAAATCCATTCGATTTTCGGGTGAACAGGCGCATATTGTCACAGATGAATGCATTCTGTGTGGACAGTGTTTTGTCGTCTGTCCTCAAAATGCCAAACAGGTGGTGGATGAAACCGAAAAGGTCAAAGTTCTGCTCAATTCCGGATCACCTGTGATCGCAAGTATCGCTCCCTCTTTTATCGCCAATTACGAGGGCGTCGGGATTGAGGTTTTGCGCGAAGCCATGAAAAAACTTGGCTTTTATGATGTCGAAGAAACCGCCATCGGCGCGACCATCGTCAAGACGGAGTACGAACGTTTGATTCGCGAGGAACACCGAGAAATTCTGATTTCCTCGTGCTGCCATTCTGTCAATCTGTTGATTCAAAAGTATTTTAAATCGCTTTTGCCCTATTTGGCCGATGTCGTTTCCCCCATGCAGGCGCATTGCCGCGATATTCGCAGGCGTTATCCCGATGCCAAGACTGTCTTTATCGGACCATGCATTGCCAAAAAAGACGAAGCCGATCATTATTCCGGAATTGTAGACGCCGTATTGACTTTTGATGAACTCACGGCATGGTTCAAATCCAGGAATATCGTTCTGACCAGAACTGCCGAAGCCAATGATGAAAGCCGCGCCAGATTTTTCCCGACGACCGGCGGTATTCTCAAAACGATGAATCTGGATATGCCGGATTACACCTATATGGCAGTGGATGGTACAGAACAGTGCATCGAGGCTTTGCGCGATATTGAGCGCGGCGGCCTAAAACACTGTTTTATCGAGATGTCGGCATGCAAAGGCAGCTGTATCGGAGGTCCAGTCATGGACAAAGAACACCGTTCGCCGATACGGGATTATGTGGCTGTCGAAAAATATGCCGGCAAGCACGATTTTAATGTTGTTCAGCCGCCATTGTCGATGATCAAAAAAGGATTTACGACAATTCAGCACGACAAGCCGATGCCCACCGAAGAAGAGATCAGAGCGATCCTTCGCCAGATGAATAAATTCACGCCGCTCGATGAGCTGAATTGCGGCACATGCGGTTATAATACCTGCCGCGAAAAAGCGATCGCCGTCTTCCAGGGAAAAGCAGAAATCACCATGTGCCTGCCTTTCTTAAAAGAACAGGCAGAGCGGTTCTCGGATACCATCTTTAAAAATACCCCGAATGGATTGATCGTCATCAACGACAAACTCGAAGTGCAGCAGATCAATCCCGCGGCACAAAATATTCTCAATATTCGCCAGGCTTCGGATGTATTGGGTGCGCCGGTCGTGAGAATCCTGGATCCGGCAGACTTTGTACAGGTTCTGGAATCTTACAGGGGAATCTACAATCAAAGAAAATTCCTTGCAGAATACCAGCGTTATGTCGATCAGACGATCGTCTACGATAAAGAATGCCATTTGCTCATCTGCATTATGCGCGATGTGACTGCAGAGCAAAAAGCACAAGATGACAAAGAGGAATTGAGCCGTAATACGATCGAAGTTGCCGACAAAGTCGTCGACAAGCAGATGCGGGTTGTACAGGATATCGCATCATTGCTTGGCGAAACGGTTGCAGAGACAAAGATTGCCCTCTCTAAACTTAAGGAGTCCATTAAGCAATGAACGACTTATGTGTAGATATCGGTTATCGGTCGCTGAATCATGTCGGCGAGCAGTTGTGCGGTGATCACATCGACATCATCGAGCAGAATGAGAATTCAACCGTCATTGTTCTGGCCGATGGTTTGGGAAGTGGTGTCAAGGCATGTATTCTCTCGACGCTGACCTCAAAAATTATATCGACGATGGTTGCCGAAGGCTTGTCGGTCGAGGACTGCGTCGAAACCATTGCCGCGACATTGCCCGTTTGTGCCGTCCGTGGGGTTGCCTATTCGACATTCACCATTATGCATATCATTAATAATGAGACGGCAGAAATTATACAATACGACAATCCGAACGTCATCATGATTAGGGATTGCCTGAATTATAAATATCCCATCACCGAAATGACCATCGGAGATAAGAAAATATTACGCTCTGTCATTCGTTTGAAAGAAGATGATATCTTTATTCTGATGAGCGATGGCTGTGTGCATGCAGGAATCGGGCGAGCAAATAATTTTGGATGGAAACAGGAAGAAATTGCCAATTATATGCAGACGTTTGCACATGTCGGTTATACATCCAAAATGCTTGCAACAATTCTGACGGATGAATGCAATAAATATTATGGCGGAAAACCCGGGGATGATACGACAGCCTGTGTTTGCAGAGTGCGCAAGCGCGTTCCGATGAATATGTTGTTTGGCCCGCCATCCAATCGGGATGACTGCAATCGCATGATGGCACTTTTCTTTGGCAAAGAAGGAAAACACATTGTCTGTGGCGGCACAACGTCTTCGATTGCTGCAAATTATCTGGGCAAAAGAGTTATGGCGAGTCTGTATTTTGATAATTCCGGGATGCCGCCGATTGCCGAAATTGAAGGCGTCGATCTGGTGACCGAAGGCGTTATCACAGTCAATAAAGTCGTTGAATATGCCAAAGACCACCTGGGCAAGAACGAACTTTATGACACCTGGAGCCGCGGACGCGATGGTGCATCCAGAATCTGTCAGCTCTTGTTTGAAGAAGCCACAGATATCAATTTTTATGTCGGGCGTGCAATGAACCCGGCGCATCAGAACCCGGAATTGCCCATTACATTTAGTATTAAAATGGCCATTGTGGAAGATTTGGCCAAATGCCTCAAGCAGATGGGTAAACGAATTAAGGTGAGTTATTTTTAAGTATATATATAATGTGCGGCGTATTCGCAGAATAGCCGCACAGCGCAAGCGTATGGCGCAAGCCATAGCGGCGCCATCCCCAAAAAAAGGAGCATCTCATGCGCGTATTTGATACAAAAGTTCAGCATCTGAAATATAAAGTATTGCGGGAGGTTGCGCGCCAGGCGTGGGCAGGGACTTTGCTGCAGAATATGCTCGATATTCCCAAAATCATTGTACCGGGTAAAGTACCGACGATGCGCTGCTGCGTCTATAAAGAACGTGCGATCCTTGCAGAGCGCGTTAAGATTGCGATTGGCGGCAATCCGGCGAATCCAAATATTATCGAAGTAATAGATATCGCCTGTGACGAATGTCCGGCTGCCGGTTATTCTGTCACGGATTCCTGCCGAGGCTGTCTTGCGCACCGATGCGAAGATGTATGTAAACGCGGTGCAATTTCATTTGATCACAATTATGTCGCGCATATCGATAAGACCAAATGTATCGAATGTGGTCAGTGCGCAAAAGTATGTCCTTATACAGCGATTGTAAATCGCAAAAGACCTTGCCAGAATGCCTGCAAAATCAAGGCGATCGATATTCGCGAGGATGGCGCAGCCGAAATTGATAATTCCAAATGTATATCCTGTGGCGCATGTGTCTATCAATGCCCGTTCGGCGCAATTATGGATAAATCCTTCCTTATCAATGTCATTGATATGATACAAAAGAGCCAGAATAATACAAATTATAAAGTCTATGCAGTGATTGCACCGTCGATTTCAAGCCAGTTTTCGTATGCAAAGCTCGGACAGGTCGTGTCCGGCATAAAAGAATTAGGTTTTCATACCGTTATCGAAGCCGCGCTCGGTGCAGATATGGTTGCTGCGGCAGAATCCCAGGAACTTGCTGAAAAAGGCTTTTTGACGAGCTCTTGCTGCCCCGGATTTGTAGAATATATTAAAAAATCATTCCCGGCGCTCGTTCCTCATATTTCTCATAATCTTTCACCGATGGCCACGCTTGCCAAATGGATTAAATCGCGCGAACCGAATTGTAAGATTGTATTTATCGGGCCTTGCACCGCCAAAAAAGCTGAAGTCCAGCTCGAAAAAGTTAAACCCTATGTCGATGCGGCCATTACATTTGAAGAATTGCAGGCTTTAATCGATAGTAAAGATATCGACCTGACCAAATTAGAAGAAGATGTGCTCGATAATGCTTCCTATTTCGGGCGCATTTTTGCGAGAAGCGGCGGCCTTTCGGATGCTGTGGCTCAGGCGCTCAAGGAACAATCGATAGAATTTGATTTGAAGCCCTGTGCGTGTGACGGTATCGAGGAATGCAAGATGGCTCTGCTTAAGAAGAGCAAGAACCTGCTGGATGCCAACTTCATCGAAGGTATGGCTTGCGTTGGCGGATGTATCGGCGGTGCCGGATGTCTCACGCATGGCGAAAAGAACAAAGCTCAGGTCGATAAATACGGCAGAGAAGCCATGGAAAAGACGATTTCATCGGCCATCAGTATCTTGAAGATGTAGATCAGCGCTGAGGGGTACAATCCTGGATGAGAATGTGGTATGAAGCCGCGTTTGTATCTTTGGGATACATGCTGCATTGAGTTTATATATATATAGCCGGAGTGAAAAGCATTGATGGATCTTGAACGAAATCTGAATATAGCCCGGGCGGCTGCGCGTTTGGCTGCCCAGAATCTGAAGCGATTGTGGGATGTGCCGCGATCTGTAACGATTAAGGGTGACGAGTCGCTGCTCACGCAGATTGATGCAGAAAACGAGCGCATTCTTTCGGAATATCTGGCATCGGAAACGCCAGACTTTGGATTCCTGGGAGAAGAGACGGGGATTCATGCGGCCAGAACGTCGGATGCGCCTTATTGGTATGTCGATCCAGTGGATGGCACTTCGAATATGGTACATCGGTTTCCGTGGGCTTGCGTGAGCATTGGGCTCGTCGTTTCGGGCAAACCGGTGGTGGGCGTCGTGAATAATCCCATGCAGGGACATGAGTTTTATGCAGCTGAGGGGATGGGCGCATTTCTCAACGACAGTCCGCTTCATGTGTCGAAGAATACGGCGTTTGAGCGAGCGCTTTTGGCAACAGGATTTCCGGTGGGACCGCATCCGTCGGGTGTTTTTCCAAATCTGAAGAATTTTGGTGCAGTTTCGGTGCGGACACATTCTGTCCGCCGCCCGGGGTCGGCTGCACTTGATTTATGTGCAGTCGCGTGCGGATGGTTCGACGGATTCTGGGAAATCAATCTCAAACCGTGGGATACGGCTGGCGGAACGATTATCGTTCGCGAGGCTGGCGGTATTGTCACCGGATTTGACGGCGATGCGTATGATCCTCACGTTCCCTACATTATCGCCACAAATGGCGTCTTTCACCAAACTTTATCCGATATCGTTAAGAAAGACGGTTAAGTGCCATTTTTTAAAAGCCATTCCAGCAATATTGGGATGATAGAATCGCAATCTTTGGATGTCGGTAAAGACTTTCTTGATTGCTGATTCTTTTAATTCTCCTCTTGCGACGGCGGTACATCAAAATATTCAATTTTCATATCGTCTTCATTAAAAATGAGCTGAATGTGTTCCAGAACCGTAGGTGGTTTATAATCTGAAACGAAATCATATGGATATTCGACTACAAATCTATAATCAGAACACTGTGGACGACGCATTACATAGAATTTCCATTTTTTGATGTGTTCCGTCACGCATTCTTCAACTTCAGGGTTATTGAGTGTAGACTCTTTAACCCATACCTTTTCTACGCTTCCATCTGAAAGAATGATAAATTGTGTCACAATCTTTCCAGTGAGCGTTTTATCTTTTATTAAAGCGGTATTGTAGCAGTGCCGTATTTCATTCTCGTGCAGCCGGATGACTTTTTTTATTGGTCGCTTATCTATACAGCCAGCAATCGTCAGGGCAGATACATCGGAAATTGAAATTCCCATGATGAATGAGAATGATAATAAACAAAAGATTGTTTTGATGATATTTATTTTCATAGCTTGATCTCCAGGTGAGATGGACAACTTGTATGCACGTTTCTTCTACGTCCCTAAATTATAATATGTTCTAATTTAATTGATGTCAAGTTAATTGACGTCAAGCTATCTTTTTTTTAGATAAAATAGAAATTACATGACATCTACTGCACGTTTAAATCAGTACCAGTACGCGGTATTTATATGACTTGATTTTCAGTCTTGTTGCATGTAATGTGCTTCGGTTAGAAAAGGCGGTATCAAAACCGCATTCATCACATCATTAGGCGTTTTATGAAAAAAGCTACATCCTTCATAGCCTTTGCAATGCTGATTTTATTTGCGGTTTGGGGGTGTCAGAAGAATGAATCGGTTGAATCCCCCAAATCACAGCCAACTCCGGATTTGCAAACCATGATGACCGGATTCGCGCAGACTCTTTTGAACAACGAGGCTGACTGTGCGAAAGCTGCTGCCGAAATGAGCCGGTATATCGACGATAATGCTGTATTATGGCGAAGTTTGATGACTGCTGAAATCATCAGTCGTGTCGAGAGCGGACAAAATATCGAAGATGCCACCGAGTCTACATTTAAATATCCGCCGGCAATTGAAGATGAGCTGGGCCAAAGCAAATGTCTGAGAGCAGATCCGGACGTCAGGGATAGTATTTATAAGTACGAAAACGAAATCCCGCGCAAAGCCTACGATGCCGCCGAGGAGCATTTGAACGCTCAGAAATAGCGACATGAACAGATTGAGAAAATATGCCATTTGGGCGCATCAGGAACTGGTCGGGAAAATCCGTGGCAACATGCGGGCTTTGGAAATTGCATCGTTTGCAGATGCAGAGGCAATTGCCCGACAATTGTTTATTCGTATATGTGCACTGCGCTTTATGGAGGTCAATGGCCTATCAGACGGTGTTTTGCTGCATGCTATGACGGATTCGGAGCGATCGTCTGATTTCAGCGTTCATTCGTTTATTGATTTGTGTGATGCACTGCAATTGCGACTGCATGATGTGTTTCCCGCGATGGATGAAGCTGCCAGGTGCCTGATTCCAGATGATTTGTTTGCTTCTGACGGAATCATTGACAGGCTGCTGAGCGATATTCCGGAATCATCTTTTGATGCAGTCCATGGCTTGGGGGTTGAGAGCGTCGGCTGGCTCTATCAGTATTTTATATCCGAAACGCGTGAAGAAATAATTGATCCGCTGTATAAAAAGTATATTACAAAAAATGATATTCCGACTGCGACCCAGGTTTTTACGCCCGACTGGCTGGTGCAGTATATCGTTGATAATTCGCTTGGCCGCTATTGGATTGAACACCATTCCAATTCCAGGCTGGCCGATAAATTGAATTATTATGTCGATGATGCAGAAAATTGTCAGAACAAAGATGAATTACAGGGGCATCCATTCATCACGACTGAAAACAAATCCGGTGCATCCTGCAGCGAAATCACAGTATTGGATCCGTGCGTCGGCGCTGGGCATTTTCTGGTTTATGCCATTGATGTACTGATGCATATTTATCGTGAGAATGGTTATTCCGATCGTGATGCCATTCGTGGAATCATTCGCAATAATATTTATGGTTTGGATATCGACGATTGTGTCGTGCAACTGTCTCGTTTTGCTGTGACAATGAAAGGTTGCCAATATGATCCGGACTTTCTGTCACAGGGAATTGTGCCGCAGATTTATCAAAGTCGGGATTTAGAAAATATTGATACATCGATCTTCGATCGGTTATATAGTGATGATAAACAACTAAAAGCCAGATTCCATTCAATC